>Ga0180061_1000037_pt1 | contig 30374 bp, 27 predicted proteins | sample EasRivT27_16_10D_FD_121769 | JGI IMG/M metagenome (GOLD analysis project Ga0180061, IMG submission 121769) | Soil microbial communities from meander-bound floodplain in the East River, Colorado, USA - East River metaG ERMLIBT27_16_10D | ecosystem: Environmental > Terrestrial > Soil > Floodplain ...
CATTGGGACCCATAATTGCGTGAACCTCGCCGGTCTTTACGGTTAGGTCTATGCCTTTGAGTATCTCTTGGCCATCTATGCTTACATGAAGGTTTCTAATTTCAATCATTCTATCCTCTCAATTAACCTACGCTGTTTTCAAGCTTCATCTCAATAAGTTTTACTGCTTCCACAGAAAATTCCAATGGAAGTTCCTTAAATACATTTTTGCAAAATCCGTTAACAATTATGGAAATGCATTTTTCCATATCTAGTCCTCGGGACTGCAAATAGAAAAGTTGGTCTTCATTTATTTTTGAAGTGGTAGCTTCATGCTCCACCACTGCGGTATTATTTTTAACGTCAATATAGGGGTAGGTATTTGCACTACATTTGTCACCAACTAGCATCGAATCGCATTGCGAATAGTTTCTGGCATTTGTCGCCGAAGGGTTAATTTTTACCAATCCCCGGTAATTATTATTGGAATGTTCGGCAGAAATACCTTTTGAAATAATGGTACTTTTGGTGTTTTTTCCAATATGTATCATTTTTGTGCCAGTGTCCGCTTGCATATAATTATTGGTCATGGCAACTGAGTAAAAGGCACCTTCGGAATTATCTCCTATTAGGTTGCAGCTAGGATACTTCCAGGTAATCGCTGATCCAGCTTCAACTTGAGTCCAAGAAATTTTAGAGTTTTTACCAAGGCAGTTTCCTCTTTTTGTAACAAAATTATAAATACCGCCCTTTCCATTTTTATCCCCAGCGTACCAGTTTTGTACGGTGGAATATTTTATTTCAGCATCATCAAGAGCAATCAATTCAACAATGGCAGCATGGAGTTGATGTTCTGGCCTTTCAGGCGCTGTACATCCCTCAAGGTAATTAACAAAGGCACCATCATCGGCAATTACTAGGGTTCTTTCAAATTGCCCGGTTTGTTTGGCGTTAATTCTAAAGTAGGTAGAGAGGTCTATTGGGCACCTTACACCCTTTGGTACATAGACAAAGGAGCCATCGCTAAATACTGCTGAATTAAGAGCGGCATAATAGTTATCGGCATAAGGTACTACAGAACCAAGATATTTTTTAACCAATTCAGGATATTTTTCAACCGCTTCCGAAATAGAGCAAAAGATGATTCCTAACTTTTTGAGATCTTCTTGGTGAGTGGTGGCGACTGATACACTATCAAAAATTGCATCGACAGCAACGTTGGAAATCCTTTTTTGTTCGGAAATTGGAATACCTAGTTTTTCAAAGGTGGCCAAGAGCTCAGGATCAACGCCCTCAAGGCTTTCCATTTTTTCTTTCTTTTTGGGGGCGGAATAATAATAAATATCTTGAAAATCTATTTCAGGGTATCTTAAATGTGCCCATCTAGGAGGCTTCATGGTGAGCCAAAATTTAAAAGCTTTTAGTCTAAAATCAAGCAACCATTTTGGCTCTTTCTTAATTTCTGAAATAAGTCGGACAATATCCTCATTGATCCCAATAGGGAATTTTTCAGTCTCAATATCGGTAAAGAAACCGTATTTATATTCTTTTTTTAGAGCATCTTTGGTTTTCATAATTGTGCTCCTTTAGGGATTTCTAAAATATTTTCAAATAAAAGTTCTTCAATTGATAAATCGGAAAGGAAGGTTTTTACTTTTTTGTTTAGTCTGTCGACCGGGCTGATAATGTTACACGATGGATGAAGGTGACAAAGTCCCTTTTCACTTTGACAGAAAAATTCCCTGTTTTTTCCCTCAATAATTTCCTCTAGTTCAAGGAATGTTATTTTTGATAAGTCTTTTGCCAATTGATAACCACCGTTTGCACCTTGAAGTGATGTCAAAATTTCTCGATTATTTAAAGACTGCATTACCTTAGCAGTCGTATCAAAAGGTATTTTAAATTGGTCGCAAATCTCTCTTGCGGAGTGAAAGTCACCCCTAGGGTTTTCACCCATATACTTTAAAACAATGAGGGCATACTCAACTTTCTTAGTAATCTTGAGCATTTCCGTTCTCCTTTTTGCGAGGTACCTTTCTACCTTTAAATAGGGTAAAAATATACCTAATTCTATGATATCACATAATTAGGCTATTTTTTACCCTATATATAACTCATTGAAATTAGAAGGTTACATTCTTAAAGGGGAAGGAATTCCTAGAAGATTAAGTCCCTGCTTCATAACAAGCCCGGTGGCGAAGGCCAGCCTTAACCTAGACCGCTTCAGATCCTCCGTTGGAGCTTTGCCTATGGGGCATTCCATATAGAAGCTATTAAATAATTTTCCAAGGTCAAACAAATAGGAACAAACATAGGAAGGTTTGTAATCGAGAAGGGATTTTTCAACCACATTATTAAAGAGAAGCAACTTATTAACTAAGGCCCTTTCTTGGATTGAATAAAGATTGTCCCATGCCACTTTATGTTGGGGATCAAAATTTAATTTTTCGCAAAGAGAGTTAATCCTTGCATTCACGTATTGTAAATAAGGGCCAGTTTCTCCATCCAGACGGAGCCATTCTTTCATATCGAAAACGATTTTTCTTTGATTATCCATACGGAGCATTCCATATTTTATTGCCCCGTTAGCAATCATGGTTGCCGTTTCATCAATTTGAGATCTATCCCAGGAACCGTCCTCTAGATATTTATTTAGATACTGCTCCTTAATAGTTTTTTCCATACTATGAACTAGGGTCATAAAAGGAACAATATTTCCTTTCCTTGAACTCATGGCCCCATCAGGGAGCTCTACCATTTCATATTTTAAGTGAAAGCAATCCTTGGCCTGTTTAAAGCCTACATTTTCCAGGATTTTAAAAACTTGTTTAAAGTGAAGACTTTGCCTCTCATCTACAACATAAATTGATTTTTCAATTTTAAATTCATCGAATTTCTTTTTTGCTAAGGCAATATCCTTGCAGGCATAATTTCCGGTTCCATCCGATTTTATTAGAATACAAAACCCTAGTTTATCATTGGAGAGATCCATTCCGATAGCACCTTGGGATTCATTAAAAAAACCCATTTCAAAATATTCTTTTGCCAGGCGAAGGCTAAAAGAATCAACCTCCGATTCAAAAAACCAACGATCAAAGTTTACATTCGCCCATTTATAAGAGGTTTCCATTAGTTCTATTGACCATTGGCGGGTTTCCTTCCAAAGGTCAAAGTATTCGCCCATTTTGCACTCAATTTGTTTTAATATTTCGGTCAACTGAATGCGGTTTTCTGATTCTTTTTCGGTCCCAAGTTCACTATCTAATTTATTGGTGGCCAGAGTGTAAATCTCTCCTAACCATTCACCCCTGTCCAATCGGGGTATCCTTTCCTTATTGTGATGTTTTATATACCAAAGACATTTGGCCACATGAGTGCCAACATCTCCAGGGTAGGTGGCCCCAATTACATCAAAACCGCAATATTTGAATATATTAACCAGTGAATTTCCAAGGCAGAGGTTTCTCATATGGCCCACATGTAAAACTTTGTGGGTATTGGGTTGAGAATACTCAATCATGGTTTTTGGGGTATTTGAAAAAATTTTGGCCTTAAATATTGACCCATCCAAAATACCTTCAATCTCCAAATTTCCCAATGTCTTAAAATTTAAATAAAAATTAAGATAAGGGCCTGTGGCAATGGCCCTTTCAATATGATCTCCCAAAGGAAAATTTTCTGATAAAGTTTTGGCCAATTCTACGGGAGAATTTTTTAGGGTTTTGGAAAGTTGAAAACAGGGAAAAGAAAGATGGCCCATTTCAATGTTGGGAGTTTCTACCAGTTGTTTATAGATCTCCTCCTCGGTAATGTTGGACTCTTTAAAACACGAATTTATGGCCGATTTAACTAATTTTGAAACCGCCAAAAAAGTCCGGTTATGAAACTCATTAACCATAATTTTCCCTTATATCTCCTAATTTTTGGCCATGATATAATTTTAAAGGGTAACTGGAAAGAAAGGAATTTAATGGTCAAAATATTTCTTGGTTTGCTCATTTATTCCCATCTTTGCTTTGGCGAGGATAAAGAGCCCCATAAATCGGTTCAAATTTCCATAGGTTATTTCAGTGGACCGTATTTAATTTATGATTGCAGAAGGGGCAGTTTTATTTGTGTGGATGAATATGGTTTTCAAGATTGTCAGGCTTCCAGGGAAAATTCCATTAGGGTTTCCCAAGCCTCCCTCCCTTGTGCACCCTTAAAAAAATTCCCTCATTTTGATGATTGTGAAATTGCCCAGTATAAAGAAATTGAAAGTCCTAAGGAAAAAGCTTTTTGTAAATTAAAGATATTTAAGTCTCCATAAGATCTTTAACCATCAAAAAGTGAGGGCCAATTTCCGGAATTTCAAAACGATTCCCAATTATTTTAAATCCCAATTTTTCATAAAATCCTACAACTGGTGATCTTGCGTTGCACCAAACAATAGAACAAAGATTTTGCTTAACTATGGGAAATCCTGTTTTTAAAAGAGAGGATGAAAATCCCTTTTTCTGATAATCAGGGTGAGTGGCCATTCCTCTTAGGCGGTATTGAAATTTTGCGTCAATATTTTGATGCTTCTCAAAATAAAATGATGAAACACTAACTAATTTTCCACCAATAAATGCCCCTAAATGGAAAGTTTGCTCGTCATCATCTCCCTCAAAGATACAGTCTTCTAATGTGCCACTTGGGCGTAGAAGTTTTTGTCTAAGTGAATAAGTATCCCTGGAACTAATTCGAAGTACCTTCAATTAAGTTATCCTTTTGTAATTATGGTTATTTGTAATTCAAAGAATGTTTAAGTGCAATTTATTAGGTTGAAACTCGAAATAAATTATCTAAACCCATTTTTATGATTGCTTCTAAGAATAATTTAAGTATTGGACTGGGAATATCTGAGTAAGGCCCTGACCAAGAAGCGTATACATGAAAAAGACATCTATTTTCAAAATCGGTTAAATCTATACTTCCATCAAGTGCGGTAAAAAATCCGGAAACAAACTTGAAGGGATAATGTCCCTGATCTTTAATTCTTTCAATCTTTATATAAACATCAATATCCTTAGATAAAATAGGGGGGGAAATTTGAAAATTGGCTATTTTTTTATTTTCATCGTAGCTGCTTTTATTGATAATGCTCAAATAATTTGGAAAATTTTCATAAACTGAAATTTTCCGCATGGCCGTTTTGCAATTCCTTTTGTGATAACCTAATCCGAATACTTTAAAGGATTGAATATTTTTACCTTCATCAAATCCCACTAGTGCGGAAGAAATAAGTTCGCCTTTATCTACTCTTTTTAATATATTCTCCGAGTAATTTAGTTTAAATATAGGATTTTCCTGAGCAAAAATAGAAAAGGATAAAAATAAGCTTAAGAAGAAATAATGCATTGCTCCTTTTCGGAATTTTTTCAAATCCTTAACCTAAAAATATAAATATACACATAAGGTAAAAAATGGCGATTCAAAAAGTTGATAGAAAGGGAAAGGCAAATGAGGCCAAAATAGAGAAAAAAGATCAAAGATGGCATGCCAGAAACAGAATAAGTCTGGTTTTTGGCTCTAATGAGGAAGAGGATCTCCCTACTTATATTTACAAGGGAAACTCAGTTGAGTTTGCGACCGTTAAGTTTCACCAAGCCAAATCCAAAGCCATTGAAGAGATTCTAGATAATTGTATTGATGAATATTATCGCGGACATGTTACTGAAGTTCATACCCGGCTTTCCGAAGATAAACAGACAATAACTGTTGAAGATAATGGAATTGGATTTGCGCTAGATCAGCTTGATACAGTTTTTACCGAATTTAGAACTGGATCCAAATTTAGGGATGAGGACGTCGATAGCAAGGGTTTTTTAACCAGAACCCTTGGCCAGAACGGCCTTGGCGCGGCGGCCACATGTTTAACCTCGGATTCTTTTGAGGTAACTGTTCGTCAATACAATTCTAAAAAAGAACAAACCGTAACCTACCTAGACGGTGCCCTAAAAATAAAAAGAAGCAAACCACAAAAATTTACCGGGCATTCTGGAGTTAAAGTAAAATTTATTTTGGCCAAGGAAGTTTATAAAAATAATATTGTTGATGAAGATTTATTAAGAAAAAGAATTATTGATCTTGCCTATAACAATCCCGGCCTTATATTTTTTTTCAACCATGAAAAATACCTTTTTAAAAAAGGGTTATTAGAACTCGCAGAAAAAATCGACTCAAAATCCGCCCAGTTATTTAATGAGGGACCCTTTACCTACGAAACTACCAGCGAAAAGACTGGAAAAAAGGTAAAGGGAAAAATTGATATCCATCTTTCTTTCACCATTGATCCGGTTTCCGAGGAAAGGGAGAGGTTTATTTCCTTTGTAAACTCCACACCTACTTTTGATGGAGGATTTCATCAGGACAAAATGAAAAGGACTTTTGTTAATGCCATCAAGGACAAATTAGAAAGACAGGCAAAAAAAGATAAAGTCCACATTGTTGATAACGATATATTGACTGGGATTACCTTTGTTTTTGGAATTACCATGCCAAACCCCAGATTTGAATCCCAGACCAAACGAAAATTAGTCAGGGACCTCCACCTTGAAGAGGCCCTTGAGAGCTTTATGCATAAGGGGATGGATAAATGGATTAAAAGAAACCAACCTTTTATGGAACTTTGTTTAGAGCGTGCAATTTCCAGGCATAAATTTCAAGAATTAAAAGAGGCCAGTATAAAGGGTAAAAAAGCTAAAAAACAAAGAGTGGAAAAGCTACTAGACGCCAACGAGAGGAAAGATAGGTCAAAATGTTCAATTTTTATTTGCGAAGGGGATTCGGCCATCGGCGGTCTTAGATCTTCCAGGAACAAACTTTACCAGGGGGGGATTGCTCTTAAGGGAAAGCCCATGAATGTTTCCCAGGCCACAATTAAAGAAATTTTAGATAATCAGGAATTTTCCGACATAATGGCCTCCATTGGGCTTACTATTGGTGAGCCGGTAAACTGGGAAAAATTAAGTTTTTCAAAAATAATTTACCTGGCAGACTCGGATGTGGATGGGGGGCACATTAATACACTCCTTACCAATTTCTTCTTTCATTTTTGGCCTGAACTCTTTGAAAAGAATGCCATTCAAGTGGCAAAGGCCCCGCTCTTTGAGGTTCATACCGATCAAGGGATAAAATACCTTGAATCCGACGATCAATTAAACGATTTAAAAGAAAATAAAAAAATAAAAATTAAAGAGATATATAGAAATAAAGGACTTGGGGAAATGTCTCCCGAAGCTTGGAAATATGTCATGAGTAGGGAAGAATATACCGTGATTAAAATTGATGATGTTAAGGAGGCCAAGCAAACCTTAGAAATTTGTTTTGGGAAAGATACTAATCTCCGAAAGGATCTTCTAATAGATCAAGAGTCCAATGCTGCAGCCAAATCTCCTTCTAGGAAAAAGTAAATTATGAAAGAAAAATATCTTCATTCTCTGGAATCCGTTTCTTTGAGTCGTTTGGTCAGAGAGGAATATAGAACTTACCAAATTTATACTCTGATGGATCGGGCCATACCCTATCTTCAGGATGGTCTTAAGCCGGGACAAAGAAGAATTCTTTATACCCTGTGGAAAAATCAATCCAAGGGTTTTCAAAAAGTATCATCCGCTACGGGACTAGTTTTGACTCTTCATCCTCACGGCCCTGCCTCTGTTGAAACAACTATTGTCAATCTTGCCCAGGATTACACTTTTGCCAATAATTATCCCTTGATCGATAAAAAGGGGTATTTTGGGGAACGAATGGAACCAATGCCCGCAGCTAGCCGTTATATTGAATGCAAGCTGGGGGAAATTTCAAGGATTTTACTTTTTGACGATTTAGACCAAGTAGAAATGGTTCCCAATTATGATGAGAAAGTAATGGAACCTGTTTCCCTACTTCCAAAATTACCTTTAATGTTACTAAATGGTGCCGAAGGAATAGGAACCGGTTTTTCATCGGTAATTCCAAGTTTTAATCACAAGGAAATTATTGAGTCCATGATTCAAGTTATCCAAACTGGTAAACCAAAAAAAATTCGACCGTTTGTAAATCATTTCAAAAATAAAATCCAACATGATAAGGAACGATTGATCTTCAATATTAAATTTGAAGAAATCGACGGAAAATACTACATCACTGAAATACCCAGAAACTACGATGCGGTTAAACTTTATAAATACCTAAATCGTTTTATTGAGAATGGATATTTAAAAGATTATATCGATTCTTCTGTAAACAACGATATTAAAGTAGAGCTAGTGTTCAAAAAGGGGCAGCAACCCACTTTTGAAGAAGTTCAAAATAAGATGGCCGCTTCCACCTCGATGATCCCCAACTACACCCTTATATCTGAAAGAGGGATTAAAATTTTTGATTCCCCTGACGAAATTATCGAAATATTCACCAGTCAGAGGCTGGCAGTGGTTAAAAGAAGGTATGAACTTCTTTGTAAAAATCTTGAAGAATCAATAAGACAAAATAACGAAATCATAACCTTCATTAAAAATAAAGAATATGAAGTTGCCACCAAACAAAAGGATAGAAAAAGCTTCGTCGACTATCTTATTAAAGAAAAATATCATTTTAGCGATTACCTTGCGGACATGCCTATTTATAGGATGACTAAGGACGAAGTTCAAAAAAGAAAGCTTTTAGTCGAGGAGGAATCTTCGAGGTTGAAGGATTATCAAAAAATTTCAAAATCTGGTTCTTTAGTTCAGAAAAAGTTAATCGAGGAACTTAATGAAATAGATATCAAGATCGACCAATGGTTGGTTATGAAAGAGCAAGAGGCCAAAAAGTTAAAGACCAAAGAAGAAAAAAGAAATAAAAAGCACTAGTAATTCGATCAAGAAATAGAATTAATGTTCTATCCCTTTGATTTTTTTATAGTAATCGATCTATTGGTTTGCTAAAATTTAATCACGACGTTTCATGGAGGAAGATTTATGAGTCTCACCAAAGCGGACATTGTAGAAAGAGTCTACAAAGAAGCTGGATTTTCAAAAAAAGAAGCCGCAGATCTAGTCGATATGGTTTTCAAAGTAATCAAGGACACTCTTCATAGGGGTGAGAAGGTAAAAATTTCCGGATTTGGAAATTTTTCCATTAGGGATAAATCCACAAGGGTGGGTAGAAACCCACAAACCGGCGCTTCCATGGATATTTCTGCAAGGAGAGTCTTAACTTTCAAACCTTCACAGGTGTTAAAAGAAGATATCACCGGAAGGTATGGCCATCGTATAGATACTTCTGGAAAGGAGGATAGAAATATTCCTCCCAAACAAAATGCATCCGAAAGGGCACTAAATTCTTTTATGTCCAACTCTGAAGAGGGGGAGATAGATTAAATGGCGGAAACCAATCCAATCCCATACAAATCCCATTACAAATTAAATGAAATTTGCTCAATTCTGAATATAAAGGCCTATGTCCTTCGTTTTTGGGAGTCGGAATTTCCAGAGATTTCCCCGGAATTGGGAGCTAATGGCGAAAAGCTTTATACCAAGAGGGATGTGGAGGCCATATCTCATATTAAGAAACTACTTTTTGAACATAAATACACTATAGAAAAAACAAAAATGGAACTCTTACAAAGTTATAAACCAAGTGTTGATGAAATTGATAATAAAGAAGATGCAAAGATTCATTTGGATATGGACATGGTCTTAAAAACCAAACAGAAGCTTAATGAAATTTTATCTATAACTACTCATTTAAAGAAGAATACTAATCAAATTTAAAAAATTCAAAAATTAGGTGAGTGGGTAAATCAATAACCAGGGGTTTATCCTTAATTTGTTCAATTGTCCTAAAGTAATCTGCAATCACAAGCTTTAGATGGTCGAATTGGTATTTATTTAATAAATCGCCGATAATTTTTAGGCCTGTGGATAGTTCGAGATAAGTCTCTTTTTCAAAATTAAACCAAGGATTAACCAACTTTTCATGGTGAGGAAGATTAAAATTTGTAAGTTCTGTTAAATCATCAAGAAGCTGAAAAACAATCCCAATTCTATGTCCTAAGCGGTATAAATCCATAAATTGGCGATACTCTGTTTCCTGGGATTTAACCAACAGATAACTTGAAAGGAGGCTGAATTGAGTAAGCCTAGCAGTCTTTAATTTATGTGTTTCAAGAAGTGATGAAAAATTTCGGGTCATCTCTCCTGATAGGTCTAAAACTTGCCCTTGAACCAATCCTTTTGTACCTAACAATCTTCCCATTAATCCAAACATCATCGGCAGTTTGTCTGACTTTATTTTTGATAGAGTTTGGTAGGAAAGATTTAAAAGTCCATCTCCCGCCAATAAGGCCTTCCATTCATTAAAGGCCAAATGGGCACACGGCTTTCCTCTTCTAATGGTATCATTGTCCATTGAAGGAAGATCATCGTGAAGCAAAGAGTATGCATGGTGAAATTCTACAGCGGAAGCTAAAAGCGCGTGATTTGAATTTGCTAAAAATTCTTGATCTTTATGGAAATCTTTGGCAATTGCCCAAACCAAAAGGGGTCTAAACAGTTTTCCAGTAGGAAAAAGAGAGTATTCATAAACCTCCCTTAAACCATTATTTCCATCTTTGGGAATTTGCCAGTTTAAATGTTCCCGCAGGTTATTGGTTAATGTATTTCGGATTTGATCTAGTTCCATTCTGGAATCCCTATATCAGGAAATTCTCCAAAATGAAAATAATCATTTTAATAAATTGAAGGTTTAATTGAAGAAATAGGGCCTTCTATCTTGATATTATATTGCCCGTCTGGGCCGGGGGCCTTACCGGATAGAAGAAGATTTAAGATTGGGAAACTTGTTATAAAATCTTTGGAAAACCTGATTTTTCCAGCTAATTCAAGTTTGGACTGTTGAAAATAATCCTTATTAAGGGTTAATTTTCCGCTTAAATCCGTGAAAACCATTGAATCTTTGTCTCCTAAGATAATGGATGAAAAATCAATTATATTTTTTTGAGTGATATTTCCTTTAACTCCGAAATTTCTAAGGAGTAGGGCAGGGACATTAAATCCTGAAATGGTTTGCCTTGGAATTACAAAGTTTGAGCTTATAATTTTTAATTCGCCCTCTAGAAGATCACCTGATTCCATTTTGATATTGGAATCAATTTTAAAATCCCCTTTTAATTGAAAAGATCCTCCGATTAACTTTTCTAAAAGAGGTCCTTGAATATTGGTATCGATTATTTCAACTGAATAGTTTGGATAGGAAATTATTGGGTAAAGATTTAGGGCGCTTTTTTCATCCTTAATTTCTAAGTGCATTTTAAGTCCTGGAGGACTAAGGGTTGGTAGGGAAAGATTGGCGGTGATTTGATCAAATCGAATACTATTTTGGCGCTCTAAACACTTTCCGGAAATTATTGGCCCATATAAATTGACCTCTTGTAAGAATTCTCCGATTTCTAATCGTTCAAAAAATATTGGACAGCTCTCCGATGAGGCAAGTTTAGTGGTGATGATATCTGCCACTTTTTCTTTAATTGGAATATTAAAAATGAAACCTATTATAAGAAAAAGAATTCCTAAAATAATGAAATTCCAATTCAAGAGATTTGGTTTATAAATTGTATCAGCTAACTGATTATCCGATATTTGTTTTTTCTCAGCATCCATAGTTATTCATTCCTGAAATGATGGTAGATTTTTATTTTTCCGGTTAAAAGCTCGGACGTTGCATCTTTTTTAATGTAAAAATCGGGAATAATTATTTTTTCTTTTGCAATTAGGACCCCAATAAATCCGGTAAGTTGATTTAGGGAAAAATTATTGTAATTTATATTTGCGGTTACCTTCTTAAGGTTTGTGGAAGATTCAGTTACATCAAAATCAGAAATTTTAATCTTGTCTGCGGGGATGTTTAAATTTTTTAAAATGCCGTTAAGGGCATTTTGTAGTTCTCCCTCTGAGGCAATGATACTGGGCCCAATCACATTCGTTTCAACATTTTTTAGTCTTCTAATTTTCGATGAAATCTCTGAAGTAAGGACCTGAATATCCCTTTTTGTTTTAAGGGATTTTTGTACGTCAACGTTTTGCCAAATCAGAAAAAAAATAATTAAAATAGGTAAAAGGACAACGGAAATTGAAAAGGCGTAATTGGCTTTTCTTTGAGCTTCGTCATCTAAACCTGAAGTCAAATCCATTATTTGTTGATAAGAAGAACTTCCCTTGAAGTTGTCAACCTGGCTAAAAACAAATTCATCAATTTTTTTAAAGACAGAAGTTCCGTTGCTCATATTCTATTCCTGGTAGGGGTAAATAAGGATTAGCTCGTTGGTATCGACATTAACTTTGATCATACTTTCCAAAATTCCAAGTGATCTTAAATTTTCATTCAATGATTTTATTGCTCCAGGCCCCTTCCCCTTGAAAATTAAAGTTGATCCAGTCTCATCGAATTTAAAAGAATCAAGATCGGCGTCTTTAAGGGAAAGTATGCCACTGCTTAGATTTTTTAAAAGCGTGATGGGATAAATTTTAACCATTTTTTGTAAATTTTTTATTTCCTTATCAATATCTTTGGATTTTTTGTTTAAAGAACCCAAAACTAATTCGGGAGATTTTTTTAAATTCCTTTTTTCGGTTTCGGAAATATTTAAAGCAGGATATTTAAATATTGAAATTATTTTTTTCTCAATTTCTTTTTGTTCTCTTTGAAGAATAAAATTCTCAAATAAAAATCCCATAGATAAAATTAGGAGAAGTATGGCCGATCTTGTAGTTAAAAATGCTAGATTATAAATTGAGACTCTATTTTTGGGGACAATCGAATATTCAGCAGATAAAAAGTTTGGAGGCTGAGGTTTCTCTATTAAAGATTGTCCCATTATAAAGGCCAATGAAAAATTGGAAATCTCCTTTTCCATGACTCCTGTTTTTTCCAAACCAATTTTTGAGAAGGGGTTCAAAATTTCAACAGGTATTCCGAGCATTTCCATCAAAAAGTTTTCAATATTTTTTATTTTGCTGGTTCCCCCGGTGATTAAAATCTTTTCTACATTTTTGCCGGTCTGGGCCTTATACCCGATCATCCATTGTTTAATTTTTAAAATTAACGGCCAAAAAGTTTGTTTCATTAAAATGGCAAAATCTTTTTGATCCTTATCTACTTTTTCATATTGTTCTTCCAGAAGAAAAAAACAGTTTTCATGCTTATAAATTACCGCATCTGGAAGTGAAATTTGATAGTTTTGGGCAATTGCTTCGTCAATAATTTTTCCAGCAATATTTGAGAAATGGTTTGAGATAATCCGACTCTCATCAAAAAAATATGCTTTAGTAGCTTCGTGTCCAAGATCTAATATGCAGGATGTGCCTGTACTTTTTTGTTTTTTTACATAAGACTCAAATACTGCCATTTCACATGTTAAGTGCCACGGGATTATTTTTCTTGCCTTAAGGATTTCAAAATATTTATCGAAGTTGGTCTTGTTAGTAATATAAATCGTGGCAATAGTATTCTTGCTTAAAATTTCCAACGTTTTTGTGTAATGGGTTTTTGAAATAGGATAAGGAATATTTTCCTCGAGCTGAAATGGAATCATTGTTTCAGCTTTTTTTCTATTGGTTACTGGAAGAGTAATAATTCTATTGGATAAAAATTCATTGGGGAGTTGGAAAATTAATTTGCCATTATAAGGCTTCCCCTGAAGGTATTGGGATAGGATTTCAGTTTGGATATCCAATATGCCCTCTCTAGGTCCAAGCGATTGTTTAATAAGGTCAATTACAACCTCTTGTTTGGATAGAAAGGTTAATTTTTTTCCATCAACTTTTGCTTCATAAAATTTTATTGAGTAGGAACCTAAATCTATTGATAAAACCTTCATATATAAATCTTATCAGAAATGAGAATTAGTTGGATTTTGGGGCAAAAAAAATCAGATATGTCCGAGTGTTTTACCCTGCTTTTATTTCCACAATTCTTGGGTCTCTTATCTCCATAGGGGGAGGACCTTTTTCTTTTTTTGAACTATCCTCAGATTCCTCAACAGGTGCCTTGGGATCCGGAGGGGATTTTGGCTTTTTTTTCTTTGGTGGAGGCTTAAGGGGTAAATCCACAAATGCAGTAATTTTAAAAGTGGCCCTGCCAAATTGGCCTGTAGAACTCACCTTGAATAACTTTCCAACAATCCCGAGCGAAAGGCCGGCATTTTCTAATTCTTTAACCTTGGCCTGGTAGGTGGTATCGTCGACGGCCTCTAGTTCATTTACGATGTATTCTTTAAAATCTTTATCTGATTTAAACGGGTGGGGGAGAAGATTTTCAGCAGGTACTCCATCTCGGTATCGAAAAAACTCTATAATTTGATCCTTAGTAAAGGAAGGAAAAATAACCTTTAACTGGTCAGCATTAATTTTATTAAGCGGTATAATGGCAGTCTCGTGAACAGTAAGCCTATCTTTGATAAGGTCTACGATTTCATCATTCCAGGAAGGTAATAGGTAAAGTTCTTCCAGGGATGAAAGAGGTGCATGTTTTGGGATCAAGTTGGCCTCCAAAAAATTAGAATCAACTTGTGCCTTATCCGATTCATCATAATCGGTGGGATTATTTATATAATATTTTAATTCACCAATTAAGACTTCTGGATCAAGGCCCCCATAAGTTAGGTCAAAATCCTCATCCTTTTCTCTTTTTTCATCTATGGCCTCTTTTAGAATTTCCACTAATTTTTTTTCCGTGGCCTCATGGATGGGTTCTGTAGAAGGTTTATCCTCCTCTGAAGGCGTATCGGTTTCCCCATTGGTCCTTTTTTTAATAATTTTTAAATTATTTACATTTAGAAAACCTGAAACAGGAGTGATATTAACTGTCAGACTGCCACGAAGAATTATTTTTTCTTTAAATTCTTTGATGGTTCCTTTTTGGATTAAGTTTGCATCTGGAATATTTGGAAGGGGAAAATAAAAAGGGAGAGTTACAATTTTTTCAAGGTTGGCATCTCCAACCCTTTCCTTAAGGCCCTTATTTTTTTCTAATAAATTAAAGGCCTCCTTATAGATCTTTAGCCTGGACATAGCAAATAATAATCCTGCCTGGGCATTATATCTTGCCTGGGACTTGTCCTCGCTATTTTGGATTCTAATTTTGTTGATTTTTGTTCCAAAGGTAAAGTCAGCTAAAACGTAAGTCAAAATTGTGATGGAAGTTAGGACCATTAAAATGGCCACTCCTTTCTCATTCTTCCAATTAGATTTCATCGGCTGCCTCCTCTGGCGCTGCACCCTCATTCTCTGGGGTTTCTTTATCTTCCTCTGGAGATGGCGGTTTTAAGGGAGGCCATTGGGGGAGTATAATTCTTTTAGTGATTTTTTCCATTCCTAGTTTGTCCAACCAGGTGAGGTTGATTTCCACCCCGGTAATCAATTTTGAATCCCCACTTATCTCTCTAATTGAATCGACAAATTTTTTTCTATCCGGATCCCAATAATTGATATCCATGGATTTTATATTTTTTTGTAAAACCGAAGGTTTGATATCATCGAATTTATAACTTCCATCATAAATATTTTTGGTATCAAAGTACCTAACCAGTTCAAAGGGAGCATCGGGATTTCTTTCTCCCTCCATATTTCTAAGGGTGTATTTTACCCACGCAAAGGCCGATTCTTTGGACCCCTTAATTTTTCGCCGGTTGGAACTAGTAAAAAAAATTAAGGTCTGACGATCGGGGGATTCAATAGAAGGTATAGGCTGGCCTTTGTTTGAAACCGATGGATATTTTTGTGAAAAAACATATTTTATTTTTGGTTGGGATTCATCCCCAGTTCTTTTTGCACTTTGCTTGTTTGAAAAATAAAGTGGCGAATAAATTTGATATATATCTTCATAAATTCTTCCCAAGGCAGTTTCTGCTTGGGTGAATTCATTGTCCTCAGCTAAAACTTTATCTTTGGTATCAATCCCTGAACTGGTTATTGTGACGATTGATACCATCATAATTGAAAGTAATGCCATTGCTATTAAAATTTCAAGAAGGGAAAATCCAAATTGGTTAACCACTTTCATATCAAAACCCCATCAATTGGACGGTTGCCTGAGGATTATGGATAAAAGTGGTGAGTGTATATTTAAAGCCTGTACTTTTGTTGGTGACGGTAACCTCTACTTGATAAAGCATTTTCTCCAAGTTTGTCTTAACTTCTTGGTAGATTTTGGCTTCATATCCGCTTACCGGCTTGTCGGCCCCAATTCCTTGGATTTTATTATATTCGGGTATGAAAAATTCTTTATATATTATGGTTCGATTATATTTATCTGTACCGTCTATAGGTTTAGTATCTCCAGGGCCAAGAAATAAACCAGGACCAAAGGTTTTGGGTGGCTCCAAAATTATTTTATTTAATTCATTTTTGGCCAGTTCTGACATTGTTAATTCCTCCTTCATATTGAAGGAGTCAGAAATATTATATCCTTGAGTGGTGGCGAATACGGCCATAAAAACCGCAAATAGAAAAAGGGCAATCATGACTTCTAACAGTGCAAAACCGGAATTATTTTTCTTTAATCCATTCATCAAACAATTCTTTGGCAGTCTCTGCCCAAATAGTGGTTAATTCTTCTTGTTTTTTTTCTAAAGTACGATAAACCCTTCTTGTTTCTATAGAGAAAGGGTCAACAATCAATGCTAAAAGCTCCTCCTCCGTCCCTAAAATGATAATAGCATTGTCTTTTTCACCTGAGGGATAAAAATAAAGTGCCCCTTGCATTTTAGTTATCAATTTTTCTTGTTGGGAAGACGCAAAACCTACTAAAGTAACCCGCTCAGATAAGGTTTTATTTTTTTCATCAAATTCTTTTACCAAACTAAATCTTTTATTAGTTGCTTCTAATTGCTTTTTTTCCTTTTCAATTTCATCCTGTGTATCCCCTTCGGAAGTTATTGCAGAGGGTAAGATAAAGGATTCATCTGGTCCTGCTTCCACTCCATATTCCTGTGGTTCTCGGTCAAATAAAAAATTTAATCTCACAATGGAATTTCGAAGGGAGGATTCATCTTGGCCAAATCTGATGGCCTTTTCAATATTATCTGCGGCCTCATTTAATTTTGATCTTGAATCTTTGGATGTATAGGTAAAGAGCCCATACATTAGTGCTGCTAGGGCCAAGGCAATTAAAATTTCAAGAAGACTAAAGCCTTTATTGTTTTTTAACATCCATTTATGGTTCTTGAGGTTCTTCTGATGGAGCGGCTGGTTGCGCTGGGCCTCCACCCTTTGGGGCCTTCAGGGGAATATCGATATTATTTCCATCTCCACCTTCTGCTCCATCTGCTCCAAGGGAAACGATATTAAAAGTTAATCCATCAGAAGAATATTGATAAGGATTCTCCCAAGGATCCAAGGGAACTTCTCCTTCTAAATATCCACCGGGTTGATAATTTTTGCATTCCCTTCCACCTGGTTTGGTAACAAGGGCCTCAAGACCTTGATCGGTGGTTGGGTAAAATTCGCAGTGTCTTCTAAATTCTTGAAGTCTTTGTGCAAGACCGGCCATTTGAATTTTGGCAGCTTTCGCCTGTCCTTCATAAAGGCTTTGGAAAACCTTTCCGGCAACAAATGTTGCTGCGATACCCATTAGGGTAAGCGCAATTAGAATTTCTAGAAGTGAGAATCCTGATTTTGAAGATACTATTTTTTTTAAAACGCGTTGCTTAAACATTATTTACTCCAAAAAAATTATAATTGTTGGATTTCCATCATGGGCACAATAACAGCGAAGACGATAAAGCCAACTGCACCACCCATTCCGACCATCATTATAGGCTCTAACACAGAAGTAAGTCCACCAAGTTTTGTATTTACTTGGTCGTCATAATTTTGACCTACGATTTGCAGCATCTGTTGAATTTCTCCCGATTTTTCTCCCAATCGAATCATGTGAGTAACAAGAGGAGGAAAATATCCTGATCTCTCAAGTGGAGTTGCAAGGGAACCACCTTCCGAAACGGAATCGCGGGCATCAAGAACTGCTTTTTGCATATGAACATTGGCAATAAGATTTGACACGATTCTCAGGGAAGTAAGAATGGGAACTCCGGAGCCAAGCAAGGTAGAAAGTGTGGTACAAAATCTACTTACGTTGATCATGGTAACCAATTCTCCAACTATCGGCATTCTTAGAAGGAACTTATGCCATCTTTCCTCCCCACTTTTTGTGCTGATATATTTTACGAAGAGTGTCCAGATGGCAAAAACCGCGATAATTATGGCCCACCAATAATCTTTCACAAAATTGGAAATCCAAATACAAATTACGGTTTGTAATGGAAGGGCCTTTTTCATGGATACAAAAACTTTAGTAATTTTAGGGATAACAAAGATAAAAATAATTCCCATCAAAATTGCACCAACCACCATCATGATTATGGGGTAAAGCATGGCACCTTTAATTTTATTTTTTAATTGAACCTGACCTTCGGTGAATTCTGCTAAACGTATTAGAACAATTTCTAAAGTACCGGACTGCTCCCCGGCATCAACCATGTTCACAAAAACATTGTTAAAGACTTTGGGGTAATCCTTTAGGGCCTGTGCGAGAGAACTACCTTCGTTAACTTTTTGTTTTACCTCAGAAAGGACAATTCTTAGGGTTTTGTTTTCGGTTTGATCTTCTAACGCAGATAGAGATTCAACAATGGTTATTTTCGCTTTGATTAAAGTGGCCAGCTGGCGGGTTACTATCGATAGGTCTTGAACTGAAACCGAGGAGGTAAAACTAATCCCTGATTTTTTAGATTCCGATTCAGATTTTTCCTCTTTTAAGGAAATCAGCATTATTCCCATTGAACGTATTCTTTGTTTTGCCTGGGATTCGCTGTCGGCATTAATTGAAGCCTTAACTTCTTTGCCGTTATCTTTCAAACCTTTATAAGTATAAAGAGCCATAAGAAAATTTAACTTTTTTGGAAGGAAATTGGCAATTTATTAAAAGACATTTTCTTCTTCTATGTTAACTGCCCGGACGACTTCTTCAATTGAAGTAATTCCTTTATAAACTTTTTCCAGGGCGGAAACCCTCAGAGTTGCCATTCCCTGGGATATGGCCATTTTCTTTAAGGATCCAGCATCGGATTTTTGAATAATTAAACTTTTAATTTCGTCGGTGATTAGCATCAATTCGGAAACGGTGGTTCTACCATTATAACCTTTAAAATTACATTTACCGCATCCAACGGGTTCAAAAATAGTTGCATCCTCTGGTATTTTATCTACACCAAGAAGTCCCGGATCCGACGGGGTAACGGGATGTCTTTTTTTGCAGTCTTTGCATAAAACTTGAACCAATCTTTGTGCCAGCACCCCGACTAGTGAAGATGCAATTAAAAATGGCTGCACTCCCATATCGATCAATCGGTTTGGGGCAGAAGCTGCGTCATTGGTGTGTAAAGTAGAAAGGACAAAGTGACCTGTTAAAGAGGCCTCGATTGCCATTGTAGCGGTTTCCAAATCTCTGGTTTCACCTACCATGATGATATCTGGGTTTTGCCGAAGAATTGACCTTAGGGCTATCGCAAAAGTTAAATTTATTTTGGAGTTTACTTGGATTTGGGAAATTCCTGGAACTTCATATTCCACCGGATCTTCTACGGTGATGATCATTTTATCCGGACTGTTTACTCGATCTAAAACGGCAAATAGGGTAGTGGTTTTTCCAGATCCTGTTGGACCGGTCACATAAAGAATTCCATGCTTTCTCGTAGTTAAGTTATGAAGGTTTTTTAAAACCTCTCCCACAAATCCTAAGGCCTCAAGGCCCATGATGGTGCTACCCTTTTCCAAAATCCTCATAACAATTCTTTCGCCGTTTTGGATGGGCACAGTGCTGAGCCGGATATCATAATCTTTACCGGCCAATTTGATTTTGATCCTTCCGTCCTGAGGAAGTCTTTTTTCCGCGATATCAAGTTTGGCCATAACTTTTATTCTAGAACTTACCGCAGAATGGGTTTTAATCGGTTGTCTAAGGATCTCGGTCATAATTCCATTAATCCTAAACCGATAAACCGTTTCTCTTTCGTAGGGTTCAATATGTATATCAGAAGTTTTTTCTTTAACCGCACGAAAGATTATGGAGTTAACGAAACGAATTACCGGAGCTTCGTCGGCCCCAGCATCTAAAATATCTATTGGCCCTTCAAGATCGTAGCCCTCTTCAAATTTTTCCTCAAGAATATCTACAACCTGTTTGGTGGCCCTTTCATAAACTTTGTTAATGGCATTTTGAAGGGCCGCTGGTGAGCTCACCAGTACTTCTATGTCTTTTTTAAAAATCTCCCGTAAGTCATTTATGGTATCGAAATTAAATGGATCTGATATAACCACACTTACTGAAAATTCCGTTTCTAGAATCGGAAGGCATTCATGATTTTTTGCATAATTGATAGGGATACTTTGAGTGATTTCCGGGTTAACCTCATCCACATTTATTGAGGTAAGATAGGGAATATCGATTTGATGGCAAATTACTTTAATAATATCGTGAGGCTGAATATAATTTTTCTTAAGTAGAATCTGGCCAAGAAGCATTCCCGAGGACGCTTGCAATTCCAATGCCTCATTAAGTTGTGCTTCAGTTAGATTGGTATGCTTTAATAGGAGCTGCCCAATCTTTTCTGGTTGGAGGGGAATTTCAGCGTCTTTCAAAGGCCACCTTCTTTTTAAATTTCATCTTTTTTTGAGCTTTCTAAATTTTCCTTAATTTTTTGATAATCTGGGATATCCTTTTCTTCCTCTTCTTCCGCTGGCACTTCTGAATTTATATCCTTAAATCGATTTGCATAGGTAGGATCATAAAGGGCACCTTTCTCTTGCTCCTGGGCCTTATCATATACACCTTTCATGGTGCCTGAGAAAGCATCACCTTCAGGTAAGAAGCCTTTTAAGTGTGCCGATCGCCTGTTGGTTAAGTCTTTTAGACTTGCAGGGACGGTTTTTTCGTATGGACTTAAAATTCTTGGAGTCATAAACATTAATAAATTTGTTTTGGCAAATGACTTAGTCTGATTTTTAAACAACCATCCTAAAATTGGAATATCACCTAGAAGAGGAACCTTGTTAACCACTACTGTTTCCTTATCTCTCATCAGTCCACCCATGGCGATGGTGTCTAAATCTCTAACTACCACAGAGGTTACTGCAGATCTCATGGTTGTGGCCACACCACCCAACTCGCTTTTTGCCTGTTCGTCTGGGCGTTTTGAAAAATCCTCAATTTTTTGATCAATTTTAAGCGTTATATATCGGGTGACTTTATTTATTTGTGGGGTGATTTTTAAAACCAAAGCCACTTTCTGTTGTTGAACCGAGGTGGTGGTAATACCGCTTGGTGAATCCTGTCGAATGTTAATTGGAACCGTTTCACCCACTTCAAACACGGCTTCGGTATTATCAAGTGCCAAGATTTGAGGTGTTGCTAGAACATTGGAATCTGCATTTGCTGCTACAGCAGTAATCAATGCATTTAATGAGTTTACGGTTATATCTTTTCCATCAGGGCCTTTAACGGTTACTGATTTTCCTACGCCTGCTCCAGCAAAAAATCCCCCAAGGTTAGCAATCTGCCCAGTTAAAAGTTGAATTAAAGCCGGATTGGTCAAAAATCCTGCCTTGTTTACCGCACCAGAACCATATGCCCCTAATATGTTCACCCCTAAGGAGGTTTCTTTTGCCACGTCGGTTTCCATCAACATTCCCTCAACGAAAACCTGATCTTTGGAGATATCTAATTTTTTTATAACTTCTTTAATGGTCAGATAATCTGTCGGGGACGCGGTGACAACAATTGCATTGTTAGATTTATCGGCAGTTATTTTTACTTCAGCATTAAATAAACTTGGAGCTGGAGATCCTCCCATTGTAAATCTGGCTGCACCCGATTTAGGTGCCGAAGATACTAAAGACGACAAAGTTTTTGCCAAGGACTCCGCTTCACCATGGTTTAAGTAATAAACATGGATTTGCCCCCCGCCTGTAGCTACTAGTTTTACGTCCAATTTTTTGATTAATTCCCTAATTTGTTTTGCCCCTTCAGCATTTGCCAAGGCAAGAATAGTATTAGTTCGAGGTTCAGCAATTATTTTACTGATGGACTCTCCACCTTGTGCTGCTGTCCTAACCATTGCTCCAGGCCCCGTTGGTTGGTTCTTGGCCTTTAGGATTTGGTCCAGATATTTCCCGATTTCTTGGGCAGAAGAATTTTTAACCGGGAAAACTTGCAAGGATTCCTCATGTCCCGGGACATCAACAAATTTAATAAGTCGTACCAGGCGATTAACGTTACTTCCGGTTTCTTGGATAATTACCGTATTGGTTTGTTTAATTTCTAAAATCCGTCCATATCGGGACATAAAAGGTCTAAAACTCCTGGTGATTTCTGTGGAGTTGATGTTTTTTAGAGGGAGGATTCTCATTACATAGTTTTCAGTCTCAGGAGTATAATTCCCAGTATAAAATTTGGTGGTAGAGTATCTAACATCCCGGGATGGGATAATTTTATAAAAAGTTCCAGACTTTACCAGAGTATATCCATTAATATTTAAAGCGGTTAAATAGGCCTTCCAAGCATCTCCAACTGTAATTGGGGTTGGTGCCAAAATTGAAATTTTCCCTTTTAGGTCCTTATCTAGGATTAAATTGATCCCAGTGATTTTTTGCATATGTTTGGTTAAATCGATTAGGGAGACATTGGGGAAGTCAAAACTTTCAACCACCTCGGGGCCAAATGCAGTTTCAGGGTTTAGATTTACATATTTTTTGTCTTTTTTAATGGAGGTTACATCTTTAATTCCCGAATCTCTTCCAAAGATGTCATTTGGATCGGGTTCCTTGGAAGGTTCAACATCTTCAAGGTCCACATCGGTATCGCTTTTATACTTGGAAAATTGAGCGTTAACAGAAAATAATCCAAGGAGCAAAAAAACTAATAATCCTCTAATCATATTGATCCCTATTTTTCAAAATTATATTCTTTTTCTTGTTCCTCTCCATCCCTTTGAATGGTTAGAGACAAATTGTTAAAGTCTTTTAGGCCACCAAAAAGGGCCATGATCTCGTTTACATTCTCTATATTTTTTCCATTAATTTTGGTGATGATATCCCCGTCGTTTAAATCGAGAAAACTATAAATGCTCCCTGGTACTATTTCAGTCATTTTAAAAGCAAGTGTTCCATCGGGGTTGTTTATTTGAACTGCTCGGGCCTGGGTCAGTACATTGCCGATATCCGCTAACATTTCATCCCGAAGTTTGGTTTTTAAATAATATTTGTTACCCACATTTCTTATATTTTTTTTCAATTCATCGGGAAGAATTTGTTTTCCGGCTTCAGGAGATAAAATGGAAAGATTTTTTTGGGAAAACATCTGTTCAAATTGATCGTCAAAATTAGCAATGTATTCGCATCCGGCGTTTTCTAAATTTCTAAAAATGACAGATAACCTTGAAATTTTATCTAGTCTGGCAACTTGCTTGATTACATCTCCTTCCCTAAAAACATCTGCTGGCTGTCCATTTATACTTAAAAAGGCGGTTGATTTTTTTCTGTCTTGCAAAACAATGGTATCTTGGAGTTTAAAAGGAAGAGAACTTTTGGCCTTTGCTTCCTGGCAAATTATTTCAATTTCTGATTTTTTCTTTTTACCTTGATCTTTTTGGTCTTCATCTTTTGAATGGAATAAATTGGCCCGCTTGATGGTAGAAAGGTCGGCCATAAGATTGGTTTCGACTTTGGTATCTTCGGGAAAATCTAAAGGCAGTTTAGGTGGTGCAAAAAGCATGCTGAACTTTATTGCAATGAGTTTTCCCAATGTATAAAATAGAACAGTAACGATTAGGACTAAAAATATTTTATGCCAAAATGGTCTGGATTCTGGAGAAAATACTTTTAAAACCAAATTGTCTTGAACAACTGCTCCATCGCCACTTGATTTTTCCTTGGAAAACTTTTCTTTGAACTTTTTGATTAAATTTGAAAGACTACTTTTGTTCATAAAATTATTGTATCAGCTTTATTTAGGTGACATTATTATTCTAAGGTACTTACTGCAGGTATAAAGAGGGGATTATTTTCTTATTGTCGAATAAAATAGTCCGGTAATTTGGGGGAGAAATATGTCTAATCAACACTTTGATTCAGTAGTAGGAAATTTATTTTATGGGGAAATTGAAGAACAAAATACATTCCCTTATCCCTCATTCACGCCTGAACAAAAAGAATTGGCCAAGGAATTTATAAATGGATTTAATAAATTTGCCCACGACCAACTAGATTCCAAAAAAATCGATGATGAAGGAGAAATCCCTCCCGAGATTTATAAAGGTTTAGCAGCTCTTGGCCTATATGGGATGGCAGTTCCCGAGGAATTTGGTGGACTAAATTTAGATTATTCTTTGTACTGTCGAATTTTCGCTCAAGTTTGTGAATATGATGGGTCTTTGGCGGTTATGCTTGGAGCTCATCAGGCAATTGGTTATAAAGGATTACTTCTAGAAGGTACTCCTGAACAAAAAAAGAAATGGCTTCCTTCATTGGCCTCCGGAGAAAAATTGGCATCCTTTTGTCTAACCGAACCAGGGTCCGGCTCAGATGCATATTCAATTAAAACTAAAGCTACAAAAAACGCCGATGGTACCTACACCATCACTGGCCAAAAACTTTGGATAACCAACGCTGGTGTAGCACAATTTTATACGGTGTTTTGCAAAACCGACCATCAGGTGGATGGAAAAAATGTAGAAAAAATCTCCGCATTAATTGTGGAAAAAGATATGAAAGGAGTTTCTTTTGGCAAGAAAGAAGACAAAATGGGAATCCGAGGTTCTGAAACTAGGGCAATCTTTTTTGATAAAGTAATTGTCCCTGCGGAAAACATGTTGGGTGAGCCTGGTAAGGGCTTTAAGCTGGCGATGAATATTTTAAACAATGGGAGATTATCTTTAGGAGCTGGATGTGTAGGAGGGATGAAGACACTGCTTAATTTGGCATCCGGACATGCAAAAACCAGAAAACAATTTGATCGCCCGATAAGCGAATTTGCCATGGTTCAAGAAAAATTGGCGAAAATGGCATCACATATTTATTCCACCGAAAGTATTGTTTATATGACCACCGGTAATATGGGCAAGGGAATGGATGATTTCTATCTAGAAACCGCTGCTTGTAAGATATTTGGTTCTGAATGCCTTTGGAGTTGCGTGGATATGGGACTGCAAATCGCAGCAGGAAATGGTTATATGAAGGAATATCCCTATGAACGGATCATGAGGGATTCAAGGATCAACCTAATTTTTGAAGGAACCAATGAAATTCTTCGCGCATTTTTGGCACTCTCTGGTGTTCAAGGACCTTCGGAAGGACTTGCAGAGTTAGGAAAGATATCAAATGTATCCAAGGCACTTCAAGATCCGATAAAATCCCTTGGGGTTTTAACCGATTTTGCCAAAAGTAGATTTTCAAAAATAATTGGCTCTGCAAGACTTACTCAACATCATGAGAGTTTTGCGGAGTTTGCGAAAAAATTATCTTCAAATGTGGCCAGCTTTTCCCTTGCAGTGGAAGATTCGCTTTTAAAATACCGGGAAAAAATCGTTGATAATGAGCTTCCACTTAAACGAATTTCGGATATGGCCATAGAGCTTTATGTGGAAATTGCGGTTATTTCAAGAACTACAAAAATTCTAAACGACGAAAAAATTTCCAAAGATAAGAAGGATTATTGCACCAGACTTGCCAAATTATCTTTAAAGGAAAGCAATTCAAGGTTTAGAAGAAGTTTGCGTGAAATGTCCAATAATTCGGATTTGTTAATTAAGCAGATTTCCGATGATGTGACTAAATTTGAAGGTTATGGTTTAGATATTATTGATTTTTAATTTGAGGGGGGATCTTATCTGGATCTGCTTTCCAAAATTTTCCCGCAAAAGAGTCTTGTTTTTTATTTGAGATCACAAAACCCTCGGTTCCGTTTTCAAAATCAAAAACATAATCAATAAAGGCCTCTTCCAAATAAAAAGCGGAAAATATATCGACTAAGATCTCAAAATCTTCGGTCTTAACTAAAATATCCTCGTGATGTTCTTCAGTAAAACCGGCCGAGTAAGAGAAACCGTCACACCCTTTACCTGAAATCTGGATTCGGAATTTTTTCCCCGCCAGGGTATGGTCAATTTCATGAAGCAAAGATAATTGGGCCTTGGCTTCATCGGAAAAGGTTAAGTTAGGGGTTTTTAGGGATTCTCTATCAATCATTTGGATTCTATTCCCGTAGTTAAAAAGGCCAAGGAAATTATTAGATTTTTCTCTCCCAGCTTCTTTTCTAGTTTTATTATTTTTCCTAGTACCTTTTTTCTCCCCATTAAACCAAATTTATCTCTCTTGATCCAAATATGTTTTAAAAGAAGCTCCTTTTTCCACCGAAACTTGCTAAGCACTGGAGATAGGGCCTTGAAGGCCGCTTCTTTTTTAGTCCAAATTTCCAGGGGATCTAAGTCTTCCCGGTCATGTTCATTAAAGAAATACTTTTGGGCACCCTGGGTTACTTTCCGGTCACAAGGTTCGATATCAATCCCAACCGAGGGGTATTTATCAATTGGGGCAAGCAAGGCTGCGCCAATCCTTCCAGTATGGGAAAGGGATGCAGCTATTTGGGGGTATTGTTTAATGTTATAATGGTTGGAAATTTCCAGGTCCGCTTCCGGAAATGGGCCAATTAATCCCCTAAGGGCATGGGTTAGGGATAGTTTGCAATTTTCCTGTCCCTCATTGAGGGAATCCGAAAGGGATAATGAATAGTTAATAGCTTTCAGCATTAAGTCGACTTCCTTTGGGGGGTTGCAAAACTATATTTCTTTTCCTTTAATATTAGGTAATTAATATGTTGCCAAGTGAAATTCAGGCCCTTTTGGGCAAAGTACTTTTCCTGGTATTTCTTATAGCCTTAATATGTATAGGCCGATTCCAACATATTGAAAGTTTGTCCTTAAATCTAGACCCCATGCCTTTGGTCCGAGTGTTCTTTAACATCTAACCTGAAAAAAATTCTAAGTTATTAAAATTTTTGGCAAAAGTAATGACAAAAATCTCAGTTTGTGATTAATTATGGGCTTAAAATTGAGTCCCCTTAATACCCATTAATAGGAGATAATTATGTTAACCACCGATTCAAGGAATTCTGCCAAGATGAAGGCAACAGATCGAAGTTTGAGGAAGTTTGAATCACCAAAAACCTCTAACGGTGCAAATTCAAGGATTAGCGAATATTTTGGAATTAATGTTTTTGATTTTAAGAAATCAGACATGATTCCTGCCGAGGTTAAAAAAGAACTAATTTCCTATACGGCAAGCCGAACAAGCGGCAAAAAGCTCTCAAAAGTTGCCGGTGAAGTCGTTGCAAAAGCCGTTTCTGAATGGGCAATGAATCGAGGAGCGACTCACTTCTGTCACTGGTTCCAACCTCTGACAGGATCTACTGCTGAAAAACACGACTCATTTTTAACATATTCATCCGATGATACTCCAATTGAGAAATTTTCCGCTTCTCAATTAATCCAAGGTGAGCCGGATGCTTCTTCTTTTCCAAATGGTGGTTCAAGATCAACATTTGAGGCCAGAGGATACACTTCTTGGGATATCACTTCTCCAATGTTTTTAAGAGAAAGTGAAAATGGAAAGACTCTTTGTATTCCAACGGCATTTGTTTCTTACAGTGGAGAAGCACTAGACGTTAAAACCCCACATTTAAGAAGTATTACTGCTCTTGATAAAGCTGCCACCAAATTTATGAATCTAATTGGTGATACGGATACTAAAAATGTTTATTCAACCTGCGGCTGCGAACAGGAATATTTCCTAGTTGATAAATCCCTTTATTATTTAAGACCCGATTTAGTGATGACTGGAAGGGCCTTAATGGGTTCTATGACTTCAAAAAACCAACAGTTATCCGATCACTATTTCGGAACTGTACCTGAGAGAGTTCTAGCTTTTATGCAAGAACTTGATTTGAAACTACATAAGCTAGGGATTCCTGCAAAAACCAGACACAATGAAGTTGCTCCTGCTCAGTTTGAGTTGGCCCCAATCTTTAGAGACTCAAACCTTGCAGCTGACCAAAACCAATTGATAATGGCCATAATGAAAAAAATTGCGGACAGACATAATTTTGTATGTCTTCTTCATGAAAAACCATTTACCGGAATCAATGGTTCTGGAAAACATTTGAATTGGTCCATGTCAGACAATAATGGAAGAAATCTGCTTGAGCCTGGTGCTAATCCACATGAAAATTTTAGATTCCTGGCAATGGTATCAATCGTAGTTGATGCCGTTAAGAAAAACGCAGGTGCCTTAAGAATGGCAGTTGCAACGCACGGAAACGACCATAGACTTGGCGCCCATGAAGCTCCTCCATCTATCATATCCGTATATCTAGGACAGGCACTTGATAATATTTTTGATTCCATCTTAGAAGGAAAGAACTTCACTCCAAACCATAATCACCTTATGGATATGGGAGCTGACCAGTTAGCTCACCTTCTAAAAGATAATACTGACAGAAACAGAACTTCACCATTTGCCTTTACTGGTAATAAGTTTGAATTCAGAGCTGTTGGTTCATCCCAAGCTGTAGGTTGGCCATCGACCATTTTAAATGGCGCCATGGCACAAACCTTAACTGAAGCTACTGCTTTGGTTGAAAAATATAGAGCCGCTGGGAAAACTACTGATGAAGCTTTAATTGAGTTGATCCGAACTCTTATGAAACGATCTGGAAATGTGGTTTTCTCCGGAGACGGATACAGTGAAGAATGGGTAAAAGAAGCTGCCAGACGTGGACTTCCAAACCTAAAAACTTCTCCAGAGGCCCTAAAAGTTTTAAAAGATGAAAACCAAACTAAGTTTTTAGTAGATCAGGGAATTCTAAGACCAGAAGAAATTAAAACTCGATATAACGTAATGATGGATAATTATTGCATGTATAGAGAAATTGAAATCCAAACCATGTTGACCATGGTGACCCAAAATGTTCTTCCTTGTGGTCTAGACTATAAGTCAAAACTTGCAACAGTTATCAAAGACCAAAATTCTATCGGTCTTGAATCTTCTGTAGAATTGGAAATTTATAAGAACCTAAACGTTGTAGTTAAAGACGTTTTTGAATCTGCAGCCAAGTTAAAAGGTGCTGTGGAGAGCTTAAGTGCTGATTCAGAAGAAAGAGCAACTCAAATTGCAGCAACCATAATGCCGCTTACTAAGAAAGTAGCAAGTGCTTGCAACGCTTTAGAAGAAATGACTCCAGATGATATGTGGAGACTTCCTAAGTTCTATGACATGTTATTTTTAAGATAATATTAAGGGGAGGGTGACCTCCCCTTTTTTTTTGCCAAAAATTCCAATATTTCTAGGTGATATATCCTGGTTAAATAATTCAAATAATTCCACGTTAAACCCATTTTCTTCTAGGTAGAGGGCCCTATCTAAAAGGATATGAAGTTCCAGTACTCTTCCCGTTTGCCATCTTAAAATATTGCAAAGGAACATATATCTAACCAGATCTTTTTTCTCTTCAAAAAAATCATCCAGTTCTTTTTCACTTAAAGAATGTTTAATTCCCAGTTCATCCAATTTTAATTTCGCGTAGGTGGAAAAACCTAATTGGTATTTTTTTAAAGGGTAATTTCCAGCGCCTATAAATTCAGAGATATTTAGTTTCTCATAAATTAACAGATGAAAAGTATATCTGATCTTTTTGATTAACTCCTTTAACAAAAAATCCTCAAACGAAAATTTCGAATGTGACCTAGATGCCAAAGTCAATCCAATGGTGGAAAACTTAAGTGGCCTTTCCTGTGCCTTGAGAGATAAATTTACATCAGACTTAGGATCTAATTTTAGATAACAGCATGGAAAGTTAACAAAAGAGTTTCCCCTGATTTTTGCTTCTTCCATTAATCTCAAAGATAGGGGACCGCAACTATGAAGGCCTACGGTTAGAGATTCCTCGCAAAAAACCTCTTTGGATTCCTCCAAACTTAAAATATCAAAATCTTTTGACGGAATTATGGGATTTCCCAAACCCTTTGCAATAAAGGTTACTCTTTCATTTTGAGACAGGGTTTTGCCCTTTTCTGCCAGGGTCTTATCATGATCTAGGCAAATGCAGGGGATCGACAGTTTGTTGCTTATAATCCTGGATAAATGGCCTATACCTCCACCTAAATCCACGATATGGGAAAAGGAATGACTTTTGGATAGCTCTCCCAGATAGGGCACTAAAAGAGAAATCTCATGGGCCTTTTTTTCTCGCATTCCCCGCAAATTTTCTGGGGACAGGGGAGTTTTGGGATTTATTACCGGAAGAAA
>Ga0180061_1000038_pt1 | contig 30318 bp, 27 predicted proteins | sample EasRivT27_16_10D_FD_121769 | JGI IMG/M metagenome (GOLD analysis project Ga0180061, IMG submission 121769) | Soil microbial communities from meander-bound floodplain in the East River, Colorado, USA - East River metaG ERMLIBT27_16_10D | ecosystem: Environmental > Terrestrial > Soil > Floodplain ...
GGATTTGTTGCCAAAGACATGGCCCTTCTTAAGTCAATATTTTTAAAAATCGGATTATCATGATTAAATGCGATGTAGGCTATATCAAGGGCCGTATTTACCTTCAACACGATTCCCTTCTTTGCCATATCATCGCTTAGCGCTTTATTGGGAGTTATTGCTTGGCCGAAATTATCTTTTGGAATGCCGATGTAATCGATTTTACCCTTTTGGAAATTAAGCCATTTTGGCTGTGACTCTTTTATAATATTAACTTCAATTTTATCAACTAACGGAAGCTCTTTGCCCGCATCGGTTAAAAATTCGGGTGTAGCAAATTCCTCGGAAGCTTCTGAAGGGTAAAACTTTTTTCTAAAAGTTGGGTTTTTAAAATAAGTAATTTTATTTGATTGGGTGAAAATTGGGAGAATAAAAGGACCTGTCCCAACTGGATGGTTAATAAATTCTTTTCCGTATTTCTTAACTGCTTCCTCGGCAACCACAAAAGTAAAAGGCATGGCGAGGGAATACAGAAATTGCGGGAAACTTTTTTTGAGTTTAAATTGGACCGTATATTGGTCAAGGGCCTTTATACCTTCGACTTCCTCTAAATAATTTACTTCAGGTGCATTGCTAAACTTATTTCTCCATTCATCAAGACCTGCAATTTTATCTTGAAGCAACCACCAACCTGAGGATTGAAGTTTTGGATCGGCCAGTCTTTTTATGGAATAAACAAAATCTTGGGCCTTAAGTTCTCGCCCCTTCCCTCCCGGGAAGCAAGCATCGTCATGAAAGAAAACACCTTGTTTAATTTTAAAAGTGTAAGTTGATCCGTCCTTTGAAACTTCTGGTAGGCTCTCTGCCAAATTTGGAATTAATGTATAAGGTCTTTTTAAATAATGATACTCAAGCAGCCCTTCATAAATCCTGGCCACTTCCCCACCAGAATAAAGGTCATCTGCAAAAATAGGATCTAGTCCTTTAATTTCAGCAGAGACCGCTAAATTTAAAACCTTAACGTTTTGGTCAACCTTTTTGGTACAAGATATTGTCAAAAGTAAAACCAATATAATTGAAAAAATCTTTTGTATTTTCATATAAGCTTTCCTTAAAAAAATGACTAGGGGCATGTATACCCAAAAATTTTTCCTTTTTCCATTAATAAACCCCTCAAATTATTAGCTGTAAGATTATGCGCTGAGGTGTAAGAAATGCGCGTTGCATCTTTTTAAGAAACTTCCTTAATGGCACTGCAATTATCTAAGAAAAGTTCAATTTGAAGGGGAGGACCGCTAATTTCTCTTTCTCTTTCAATTGAAATTTTTATTCGTCTGAAAAATAGATCTAGATCGGATGCTTCAAAGCGAAAAGAGTATCCCTTTACGGGAGGAAAGAAAATTATAAGTCTGTCCTTTTGAGCACTCCAGTCAAGTTTCGGCGTAGGTTTTTCTGATTCACTTAAAATTTGGCTCATTTTTTCCCAAAATTCACCCAAAAAAAAGTCATTGAATTCCTCTTGATTTAGGTCCCTCAAAAGTTTTTTAAATGATTCCTTTTGTTCCTTAAGCGTTTTCTGGTAATCGACCTGTATTATTTTTTCTACCCCGCCAGGAAAATGAAAATCAATGGCCCATTTTTTTTGGTCTTTATTTAATAATGATTCAAAATCAAACCCGAATCTTTTTGAGGATAAACCAACCCTTCCCCGGCCTTCGGTGGAAAAACAAATCCTATCCAAATTTTTTTTTAAGTTTTTCTGGTCAGGTCTTTGAAAAGTTGCGCAACCAAAGGAAAAAATCAGGGAGAAGCAGGCAATCTTTTGCCAGTTTGCTTTTGTTCCTCTAGCCCTGCCATGGCCTGCTGTACCTGTGTTTTTTCCGATTCCAGTTTGCAATTTTTAAGTGCCTCCGCAAAGTATTTTTCTGCTAAGGAGATGTTGTTTAGTTTTTGGTAAATTAATGCCAAATGAAGGGTAATTGTTACATCAGTTTTTTCTTTTTCCCAAGCCTTTTTAATTTCTTTTAATGCCTTGTTATAATCCCCAGTTTTAAAGTAATACCACCCCAAAGAATCCCTGATAAACCCATCCTCAGGCCTTAGTTTTATGGCCCTTTGAATAAGGGAAAATGCTTCATCTAATTTGACCCCTTGGTCGAGGTAAGTGTAACCCAAAAAGTTTAGGGCCGAAGCATTTTTGGGGTTTTTTATTATTAATTTCTCAAGAATCGCTTGTGCTTCCTCAATATTTTTATTTTTCTCAAGTAAGGAAGCTAGGTAATAGTCATGCTGTTCTCCAAAACCCTTTTTCCCTTCAAGCATCCTCATTATTTTAATCGCTTCGGGAAAATTTCTTGAATTTTCCAAAAAATTAACCAGAATAATTTTCATATCCAGTTCTAATTCAGGGTATCCGGAGGATCTATCTTCAATAAAAGATTTAAACTTTTTGGAGGCGACTTCATCAACCTCCCCCTTTTCATTTATCGCTTGGGAGATAAGAATATTTGCAGTTTGAATTTGGGCATCTCGAAATAAGGAACCGGTTTCAGGGATTTTTGAAAAATGCTCAAGGGCCATTTGGATTTCCTTATTTTGCAAATAAATGGTGGCCAAATAATATTGAATTTTTTCAGAATCAGGAACAACTTCCAAAATCTCTTTGAATATTCCCTTGGCATCCTCATATCTTTTCATTTTGTTATAAAGAATTCCAAGTTTTACCTTCAAATTTAAATTAGATGGATCCAATGAAGATAATTTCTCAAGATAATCTAATGTCTCAATATCCTTATCTTGTGCCAAATAAATCCTAACTAGATTAGATAATGCCGTATAACTATCTGGAACCTTTTTTAAATAATCTTTATAAATTTTAATGGCCCTTTTTGGGTAACCCTTATTTTCATAAATTGCACCAAGACTTATGGCCGCATCCTCATATTCAGGATTACTTTTTAATATTTTTTCCAATTGAATTATGGCCTTTTGTTCCTTCTTTTGAATTAAATAGAGTCCAGCAAGGTAGGCCGAAAGTTGGGGATGTTTTTTAAAACGTTTCAAAGAATTAATTAATATAGATTCGGCCTTGGAATAGTTTTTTTCATCGGCATAAGTTTTTGCCAGGAGAATATAGGCCTCTGGCCCTTCCATTCTTTTGCCGACCACCTCATAAATTTTTCTGGCCCTTTCCTTTTGTCCATTTGAAAGATAAAAACCTGCCAAAACAAGCCCCACATTTGGGTCTGGCATTTTGTGTCCATTATAAAAATCTTCTAATATCTTTTTGGCCTTATCCACCTGCCCGGATTTTATAAGATCCACCGCATATTTTTTGGTTATAAAGGGATTATCTACCCCTAGTCCTAAAATCTCCTCCCATATAGGGACCGATATATTATATTTTCCTCTTAATGATGCATCCGAAGCCTTTAAAAAAAGAGAGTTAATTTTATATTCATTAGAATTTTCAAAAACCGTATCTAGTTCCTTCGCATTTAAAGCAAAGCTTATAAAAAAGAGGTAAATCAAGGTTGATTTTTTCATGGAATGCCTTCCTAGCGTTAAAATGAAATTCTCTTTCTTATCGGTAAAATTGAACTGGTAGGCTTAATTAAAGGGTTTTAGAGATCTTGGAGGGAATAAAATTCCGCCTATAACTGCCTGAAATTACAATGTTTTTCAAGGTCAAAACTCCCTTTCCCCTGAATCCCTCAATTTTTGGACTTTTTTTATTCTTTTTCTTAATTGACATGGTCTTTAAATTATTGCTATTTGATTACCCACTATTTCAAGCAAGGCATTAAAGCTAACTAAGTGGTTTAAATAACTTAGAGGAAAAGCTCAATTGCGCAACGTGCTGAAATATTTACCAATATTGTTAAATTTCAAAGATTTAATGCTATAGATAGAAAAAATTAAGGGGAACTTTTATGGCGGACGTAAGAATTATTAAAAGATATCAAAACCGAAAGTTATATGACACTTTCCAAAGCTGTTATGTAACTCTTGAGGAAATCTCTCAAATTATCAGAGAGGGACATGAGATTCAGGTAATTGATAACAAAACTAAAAATGACATCACTTACATGACTCAGATTCAACTTTTATTTGATCAAGAAAGAAAATCAACACGTGAAGGAAATATTGAACTTCTTAAACGAGTAATTCGTTGCCCAGAAGGAACCTTCACAGGATACATTAAAAATCTTGAAGGAATCGAAAGCGTACCAAAGGAGCTAAACTCTTTTGATAATTTCGCCCAAATGTCAGCTTCTTCTGTTGAAACAACAAACACATTAAATTAGTATTAAACCCAATTCCCTAAAAGAATTGGGTTTTTATGCTAAAAAAAATTTCTCAAAAAATATTTTCAGTAGCTCTGGTAATTATAATTGCCGGAGCTTTTCCATTTCAGATTTTTTCCCAATCTAAAATTGAAAAAATGACCACTGGAGATGGCCCTAAAGATCTTCCAGGATCCCGTGCCGATGATTATTTAAAAATCCATTCAATTGGTTTGGCCGTAGGACAAACTTGGTTATATGGCGATTTTGAAGGCTATGGTAATGATGCAATCTCTTGGGACCTCTATTATAATTACTCAGCAAGCCATACATTTGATCTATTGGTAGACTTCCATTGGAATAAATTTAGCAACGATAGTGGGGGAAAAGAAACCCTGCTAGGGCTTGTTCCTTCGGCCGCAATTAAATTTTATCAATTCGACAATTTTACGCCTTATGCGATTTTAGGGTTGGGATTTTATTCATCTGAAGTTATGAGCGACACAGTTGATTCGGATGCAAAAATCGTTCTAGGTTTTACCTATGGGCTAGGTCTTGACCTAAGACTAAATCGAAACTTTAAAGTTGGGGCCATATGGCAAGTCCATAATCCCTTTAGTGCCTCCCAACCCGATGGCTCGGAGGTGGATGGATCTTACGGAAAACTCCTACTTGCCCTATTTTATTCTTTTTAATTTGTGAAAAATAGATTTTATGTAATTTCAGGAAAAGGTGGTGTAGGAAAAACAATTTTCAGTCTTTCCCTGGCCCTTAATTTACTCTCCAAAGGAAAAAAGGTCCTTTATAACCATTTCGACCAAGAACCTGATGAGGCTTTGTGCAAATCTCTAGGCATTCCCTTTATAAAGTTAACAGAAGAAGAATGCCTTAAAGCCTATATAAATAAAAAATTAAAATCAAAAGTTATAGGCAATTGGGTAGTAAAGGCGCCTTTTTTTAATTCTCTATTTAATATTTTACCAGGTCTTAAAAACCTCGTTTATCTTGGATATTTAATAAATAGATTACAGGACGATCCGGATTTAATTATCGTATTGGATTCACCATCCTCTGGTCATGCTCTCACTTTACTTGAATCACCGAGTAACTTCCGGGAAATTCTCAAAACTGGAGCTTTGGTTAAAGATATCAATGAAATTGAAAACCTTTTAGAAGACTCTGTTTTCACCAAAATTTTTATATTATTCCTACCCTCGAGCTTGGCATTTCATGAAGCGGTAGAGCTTCGAGAAGGAATTATTAATTTAAAATTTGTTGAACCTGAAATGATAATGAACAGCTCTTTTTTAAAAATGCCTGATCTAGGAGGAGATACGCCAACATTTCTAAGGGAAAAGTTTGTGATTGAAAATCTAGTGCTAAATGAATATGAGGAAAAGTTTGGTTCCCTAAAAAAAATAATTCCTCATATCTCTAAAACAGATAAAACGGCCCTTATAAAAGAATTGAACTCAATCTTAAAAAGAGATTTTAATGATAAAAGGTAAACCATTAGAAATTTTTTGCGGCACCGGAGGTGTAGGAAAGACAACGCTTGCAACTTCTCGAGCCGTGTTTCTAGCAGGCCAAAAACAGAAGGTTCTTTTAATAACCATAGATCCTTCCCGTCGGCTAAAAGAAATTTTAAATCTTTCAGAAAAAAACGCTGGCAATCCTGAGACTGTTAAATTCGAAGGGGTATCATTTTCCGCGGAATTAATGACCCCTTCTGAGGCTTTTAAAAAAATCAAATCCTACAAACAAGAGGACCTTAAAAACCCTATCCTAAAGATCCTCACCAAACCTTTTGGTGGGATGAACGAAATCCTGGCACTCGTAGAAGTTGATTTTCATTTAAAATCAGAGAAATTTGACACCATTATCTTAGATACCCCCCCCGGTAATCATTTTATCGACTTTTTGGAATCTTCAAAAAAAATCAAAGATTTCTTTAAAAAAACCTACTTAGATATCTTTCTTTTTTTAGAATCCAATAAAAAAAATAAAACCCCAAAACTTTTATCCCTTTTGGTAGGAAGTGGGATCGAAAAACTCCTAAACCTTATGGATAAAATAACTGGTAAATCATTTGTCTCTAAATTCATAGAAAGCGTTAATATCGTCTACCAAAACCGCCAAACCTTCTTGGATGCCCTTGAAATTCAGGCTTTTTTAAAAGACCCCAGAAAATCCAACTGGTTTCTAATCACCTCGGTAGACCACAACAAAATGGATGAAGCTTCCTTAATTAAGCAAAAAGCCTCACCTTTTATGCATAAAGATAACTATTTTTTGATCAATAAATGCTGGTCATCCTATCTAACCTCCTGGAAACCTAGCTCAAAGTTGGCAAAAGACCTTAAAAAGTCCTTAAAAGAGCGGGAATCAGATGTTATAGACTTTGCAGCCAAAACAAATATAAATGTTTTAAAATTCAGTGAGGTTTTTGATCTTCGAACCCATGAACAGATCAAAAAACTTTCACTGCAATGGGAGAAGTGAATATGATGAAAGGGGCAAAAAAAAATGTTTTAGAGGCAATTGGGAATACCCCGATTGTTAAGTTAAATAAAGTTGTAGGTAATCTTAAAAGCGAAATTTATGTAAAGCTTGAATATACAAACCCAGGTGGATCCATAAAAGAGAGAATCGGCGCTTTTATCTTGAATAATGCCGTAAAGGAAGGATTGCTTAAACCCGGTGGAACCATTATCGAAGCAACTTCCGGAAATACAGGTGTCGGTTTAGCAATGTTTGCAGCTGTTCATGGATATAAGTGTATTTTTGTTATGGCGGACAAACAATCACAGGAAAAAGTAAATAATCTTAAGGCCTACGGTGCAAGGGTCATAATTTGCCCAACTAATGTGGCCCCTGAAGATCCTAGAAGTTATTATTCTGTGGCCCAAAGGCTCTCCGAGACTGTACCAAATTCATATTATGTAAATCAGTATTCCAATCTTTGGAACACAGAAACCCATTATAAAACTACCGGTCCCGAAATATATAACCAGACCGGTGGGGAATTCGATGTTTTTATGGCCACTGCAGGTACCGGTGGAACTATCACCGGGATTTCAAAATATTTAAAAGAAAAAATGCCTAAGATTACCACAGTAGGTATTGATTGCGAGGGTTCCATCCTCGCCCATTTTGCAAAAACTGGAAAAATGATTGAAGCAAAATCATATGTCATTGAGGGGATGGGAGAAGATTTTATCCCTGAAAATTATGATTTTAAAGTGATCGATGATTGGGTAGTCATTGGGGATAAGGAATCGTTTCAAATGACCCGAAGATTATTGGAAGAGGAAGGTATTTACACCGGCGGTAGCGGCGGAGGGGCGGTTGTTGGTGCAATAAAATACGCACAATCTTTAAAAGAATCAAAAAGAATTTTGGTGATTCTTCCGGACTCAGGAAACAGGTATACCTCTAAAATTTATAACGACGCTTGGATGATAAAAAATAAATATACAGACCTTAAATCCAATCCAAATCTCGAAGAAGTAATCAAAACTTTAAATAAAAAAACCTTTCCTTTGGATGATGGCGAAAGTGTTTTAAATGCTTTAAAAATCATGGAACGAGAAAAATTGACCATGGCCCCTCTTTTATCAAAGGGTTCTTTCAAAGGTGTGGTTTCCCAGAAGGGTCTTTTAAATAAACTTTTGGAAGGTTCTTTGTTTTTAAATGATCCCTTATCTCTTGCTTGTGAAAACATTTTCAAATCATATCCATCAACCACAAAATTAGAAGAAGTCACCGGGGATTTTTTACAAGGAGCTGGCGATCTAATAGTAACGAATGGACAAAAAAATGAATTCCATGTTTTAAGTTACATGGATATTTTAAGTTTTTTTTCGAGGATCCAATGAAAAATAAAAAATCTTTAAATATAAAAACCCGAGTTATTCATGCAGGGGGACACCCCGATAAAGAAACCGGCGCCGTCATGCCTCCAATTTATCAAACATCCACCTTTGCTCAGACCTCTCCAGGGGTACATAAGGGGTATGAGTATACAAGAAGCCATAACCCAACCAGGACCCGCCTTGAAGAATGTTTGGCATCAATTGAAGGTGGAAAATTCGCATTGGTTACATCCTCTGGAATGGCAGCGGAAATGTTAGTTATGCATGCCCTTGAAGCAGGCTCAACCATTTTATGTGGAGATGATGTTTATGGAGGGACTTACAGATTATTCACTACAGTCTTTAATAAATTTCACAACTTTATCTTTATTGACACCACTGATATTAAAACGGTTGAAAAAGCGATTAAAAAACATAAACCTGCGCTAATTTGGTTAGAAACACCAACCAACCCAATGTTAAAAATTTCAGATATTAAAAAAATAACCTCTTTGGCAAAAAAAAATAAGATCCTTTCAATTGTAGACAATACCTTTATGAGTCCCTATTTCCAAAACCCCCTTTCATTGGGTGCCGATATTGTTATGCACTCTATGACCAAGTATTTAAACGGTCATAGCGATGTAGTTGGCGGCTGCCTAGTTTTAAATGATGAGGGGTTGTACAGGAAGCTTTGGGTTCTTCAAAACTCCATCGGTCCAAGCCAATCACCTTTTGATTCCTGGTTGGTTCTAAGGGGTTTAAAAACCCTAGGGGTAAGAATGGAGGCCCATCAAGCGAATGCCCAGAAAATAGCATCTTGGCTTGAAAAACATCCCAAAGTTGAAAAGGTTATCTATCCCGGCCTTAAATCCCATCCCCAACATTTATTAGCAAAAACTCAAATGACAGGGTTCGGAGGCATGATCACCTTTTTTATTAAGGGCGGTATAAAGGAATCTGAGAATTTTCTTAAAAAAGTTAAAGTTTTTACTCTTGCTGAAAGTTTAGGAGGAGTGGAAAGTCTAATCGAACATCCTGCCATTATGACTCATGCATCAATTCCCAAAAAAGTAAGAGAGGAACTTGGTATTGAAGATAATTTGATTAGGTTATCAGTGGGTATTGAGGATTGCGATGATCTAATTAACGACTTATCCCAAGCCTTTTAAAAGGTTGGAGTTGAGGGGGACTCCATTTTAGGGTTTAGGCCTTGCTCACCAAGTTTTTTTGCGCCACTTTCATAAACTATGCCATCATCTAGATATGATTTAAGGACAAGGTATGTACAATATACCTTCCCATGCTCCGAAGAAATATCTTCTTTTAATCCGTTGGCAAAAATAAGACCCTCATCAGAAATTATATTTTCCAGCTCTTCTTTTTTCTTGCAAAAATCGGGCCTCTCCTTCTTGTCCTCTAAAACGGCGCAACCTTGATCTCTTTTTAATATATCATAAGTTCCAGTGCCATATTTAATATGGATTGGCATTCGGCAGTAATCAATTATCCATTTTTTTTCAAAAAGGCTCCATTTTTTAAATACTATATTTAAAGTGCAAAGATCTTTTGTAATATTTAAGTCATTATTTAAGAGGGAAAATGGTCCAACTTTATGAGAGATTTTAGCATTAAAGGAACCTCCAAGACAGGATTCATCTAAAAATCCAAATGCAGCTGAGGAAAATAATAAAAGTGCTATAATATTAAACTTGAACAAGGACATTTTTATCCACCTCAATAATTATAACTGAAGAATCCCAAAAAGGAAATTTTCCCTCCACTTTTCGTTTCATATGAAAAAAGAATTCATTTAGGGCATCTCCCGCAGGAAGCTTATTTACCTTACTTAAAAAGGGTTTAATTTCAAATCCAGGATAATATTTTTCCATATTTCGCAAATATCCACTAGAAAAAATATAAAGTCTTTCTCCTCTTCCCACTTTAAAGGAAAATATGGAACTCTTCAAATTTTCAGGTGGTATTTTATTTAAAGCCCCATTAATTACAGGAATCTCTTCACTGCTAAAGAGTTTACAGGAGGAAAAATTATATCCTTCTACTTTCAGATTTTTTCTATCAATGGAAGCTATTAAAATTTCTAGTTTATTTTTATTTAAATCTATTTTATCCGAATTTATTGAACCAATAAAGTTTCCAAACTCCTCAAGATTAAAATTTTCAAAATCAAATGATTGATAAGCTGAAAGCAATAAATTGGAAATTTGGTAAGAATCAGTAAAAAAGAAAAAAAACATGTTTCCTAAATTTTTATTTTGAAAATCGAAAAACTCTCCACCGGTGCTTTCTCCAGATGAGAATTTTGAATAATAAGTAATACCGTTATTTGAACCACTTCGAATAGGGACCATTTTTTTATGTATTTCCTTAATTCTTTCCAGCTCAAGTAATGATTTACTTAAGACATTTCCTAAAATTTTATTAGGATGGATTCCTAAAAAAGCCTCCCGTAAAACCGGGAGATGAAAGGTTAAGCTAACTTCGGAGTCTATTAATCCCTTAATATTTATTTCCTTTTCGCAAATATCAAATAATTTTCCCAAATCTAGATCAGAAATTGTTTTGGAATTATAAATAATCAAAAGGGGTAAATTTGTGAAATTTTCAATTATCGAAGAAATGTGTTGATTGGGATATTCAATTAATCCCCCAATAAAATCCGTTTCCTCCAAATTAGTTTCTGGAAAAACCAAGGCGATTTTCTCAAAACCCCTGATTTCCTTAAGTGGATTTAAATAATTAATTAATGGTTTTTCTTTTCCAAAAAGTGCCAATTTTTCCATTTTTTAACCATTTTACCCTAAATGCCCGTTTTTAAACTCATTAATTAATCAATCGCCGAAAAACGCCGAAAAATTAAAAGACAATAAATAGTTGAGAAAAAAACATGAAAAAAGAAGACGATAACGTAATTTCCCTTCCCTCAATAGTGATGAATGTCGCCTTTATGAAAATGAATGAGGAAATTGAGGAATTAAAAAAACAACAAAAAAAGATTAGTGAAAGTATGTGTAGAAGCATGTTACTGGCACTAGACGCCAAGGATCAGTATACCTATGAACATAGCACCAGGGTCGCTTACTATTCCTTAACGTTGGGAAAAGAATTGCAATTAGATGAAAATCAAATGTATGAACTTGAAATGTCCGGACTATTTCATGATTTAGGAAAAATAGGGACACCTGATTCAATATTAAACAAACCAACTCGACTCAACGAAGAAGAATTTGAAATTATGAAACAACATCCAGTCCGATCCGGTGAAATTCTTCAAGGTTTTAAAGATTTCAAAAATATTGCAAATTTCGTAGCACATCATCATGAAAGATATGATGGCCGTGGATACCCAAATGGATTAAAAGGTGAGAAAATCCCTCTTTTTTCCAGAATATTATTAATAGCTGACACATTTGATGCAATGACCTCCACCAGGGTCTATAGAAAAGGATTAGCTAAAACCGTAGCATTTGCAGAATTAGAGGAATTTTCTGGAAGCCAGTTTGACCCTGGCCTTGTATCCCTTTTTATTGATGGCATGAAAAAAGAAGAGGAGAAAAAAGAAAAAACCTTTCATCTAAAAATAATAGGAAAAGATTTTGAGAAGCAAGCAGCTTAATTTTTTGTGCAAAAATCTGTCGGTTCGTTAGTATTTATATAATGTAATTGCACAACCGAGCAATCATCCTCTGAAGCATATACATTTTTTATTACACATTCGGATGGCTTTTTATTTTCCTCGGTCCATCTCAAATGTTCTTTGCAATTTAAATAGCCTGCCCTATCGATACATGCCCAATGTTTGCCCGTGCAATTATAAACCAAACCCCTTCCTTTAATGGAGTAATCAGGCAGTTCAACTTTTTCTGGAGGCTTAATCTCTTCCTCTGGAATAGGTCCCACTTCTTGAACAACTTTTTCCATATCTTTTGCTATTTCTTCTGTGGGTTTTTCAATTGTTGTTGGCGGACCTTCAGCTGCCATTGTGGATTCAGATGGTTCTCCGGAAGTATCTGGCTCTGCCGTTTTTTGTTCCGAACCAGTTGTCTCTTCCTCAGGAGTTACGGTTGATTCAGAAATTGCCTCCGGTGCGGTTGCTTGGGGAGTCGTGCCTGCCTCGGCCGCTGCTGGAGGTGTTTCTGGAGGTGCAGTGGTTCCTTCAGGAGTTGGAGGTTTAGGAGGTTCCTTTGGCGCTTCTGCTGGAGGCACTGAAGCCACATCTCTTGCAGCAGTTTTCTCAGTTGGTTTTTGAAGGTCTTTAAGGGATTTTTTGGGTTTTCTTTCATGTTTACTGGTAGTTGCAACCTGTTTTGGTGCCTCTTCCTCAATTTCTTTTTTTAGAACAAATTCATCCAAGGCAAAATAAACTACAGCTATTCCCGCTACAATTTTAATAATTAATTGTCTTTTTTTGGCCTTTTCATCCAAATTGCTGGCTGCCTTACCGGAAGCTGGAGGGGTAACTGGGGTTGAAGCCGGTGTTTCAACCTTTTTTTCCTCAGTTGGTTTTTTTTTGGGGATTAGATCTTTTAATTTTTGAACGATTTTATCAAGCATAGGGCCAATCCTTCACAAGCTTATCGAAAAAAAATAAATTTTATTAATAAACAAAATTAAAAAATTTCCTGACTAATTTGTTCTAATTTATAAAATTAAATGCGGAAGAAAGAAACTCTCCCGGTAAGCCTATCCTATCCCAAAAATCTTTTTTAATCCTTTCAATTTCCTGCAACGATTCCCCCGAAATAAAAAAGGAATTCAAAAAGCCATCCACTGGAGATAAGGGAATTACCCCCGTTTTATCATTTATTGAAAATAAAAGATCCCCTAGGGAATCCCGTCTTTCTTGGAAATTTTGAACTTTTTGAAGTTTTGAAGTATTTAAGGAGAGAAATAATCCAACTCCATTTTTGGGTAAAAATTTTTTTAAATTATTAACAAAATAACCCATTGATTTTCTCGCGTTAACTTCCACTAATGGATAAAATTTTACTAAATTATTCTCATTATAAATAAATGAATCAATTTGAATAATATCCTTATTTCCTAAATGATTGTAAATTTCAGATATTTTCTTTTCGGTTTCTAAAATGTCCTCAAAATTTATCTGAAAATTTTCCCTAATAAATTTTGCAAGGCCGTCATTATTCTCAAATACTATTCCTCCCTTAAAACCTCCTGTTTTAGAATTCAAATTCCATGTTACACTGTAACTTTCATTTTCAAATATAAAACCTAAATCCATTAATCTTTGAAAAAATGGTGCAAGGATTACAGGATGTTTTTCAAGTTGTTTGGTGATAAAAGTCTTATTACTCTCAAATTCATCCTTATCAAAAATTATTGAACCTGTGCCGGCCATCCCAAAAGGGTTTCGAATTATCCATTTTTGGAAACTAAATTGTTCAAGGTGAACCGGAATTTCCTCCAAAGAATTGATTATCCTTATTCCGGGAGGATTTAATCCATGATCATTAGCTATATTAGTGCTGGTAATTTTAGAATTTAAAAATCTGGCCAAATTAATATCATCATAATTACCCCACCAATTTCTTTTTGGACCAGAACAATCCATTTTAGGAAGTTGGATTCCTAAGGAAACCAAATAATTCAAATAATCGGAAGGGTAATTTCTAAACGGACAAAGTGTTGAATTTAGATCACTGCTAAAGAAATAAATATATTCAAATTCCTTATTTAATTTTAAATTTTTTTTTGATGGATGGAGTTCTTTTTCAAATAAAAAAAACTCGAAATCTATATTTACCAAATCACAATACATTAATTTTCCTATTTAAAAAGGGGGCAGTATCTTTATAATTCTCTAACTTTTCAATGAATGTTTTATCAAAACCCACCTTTTCCCTAGTCCACCTTTGATACCCAATACCTATGGCCCTGGATGGAGTAAAATCCTTGGGTAAAATGGATTGATAATAATCAAACATGTCCTTATCCATTCTCCATTTATTCAACCAAAAATGGCCCAGTTTTACATGGGACACCTCATCTTCAAAAATAATATCCATAAGCTCTGCACTTTTAAAATCTTCAACATTAAAAAAAACTTTTTTATAAAACAGGGAAAAATCCAAATTTGCAGATTCAAAGGTAAGCGACATTACTCCCAGAAATTGCTCGGGGTTATTTATTTTTAACATTTGTTTCCAAAAAAAATCATTTAGCGGGAAATCACCAAAACCAATACCAAGCTCATTCATTCTTTCTAGATAAAGTGCTAGGTGTTTCTGTTCATCAAAAAGGGCGTTTAGGATACCTCTCTTTAACTTTTTGTCTGATTCATCTTTTGTTGGAAATTTCACAAGAAATGCGGCCATCATTTCGATGGCCAAAAGTTCGTGATTTGCAAAATAGTGAAGTGCCATACCTCTTTTTTCGGGTAAATGAAAAAGATGGGCTTTTGGAAATTTCGCCCTTTTTTCGGAAAAAGTAATCTTCTTTTCACGAAAGGGACTATCTGGAAGGGATCCGCCTGGATAAAAATCAAAATCCCCAATCAAAGGGTTTATAATTTTATCATCTAGCTTTTCGCCAAAAAGTATTTGTTGGGCAAATATTTCAGGTTTCATCTTCTTCTTCGTCGAGGTCTTCTTTCCGTTCCCTTACGATCTTCTTTTGGCCTTCTATTGAATGTTCTCTTTTTTCTAAAACAAGTATCACAAATAGCAAACTGGGTATTTTCCGGTAACTTAACACCACAACTATTGCAGGTTGGAACAATTTTTTGCGAAAGTAGAGAGTTTAACTTCTCAATGGCCTTAGTTTTATTTTCCAAAAGATCCGTTTGGTCAAAATCAAAATTTTTATTATTAAAATGCCTTGAAAGCCATTGGTAAAGCTCCACACATTTAATTGAGGTTTCAAGATAATCTATTTCATCTGATTCATAAGCTATTTCTTCGTTATTTACCGGACCACCTTTTACAAAGCTGTTTAATATCCATACAAAATATTGAACATGTTCAAGAAGTCCAAGATTCACAGGTGCACACGAAAATCCAAAAACTTCAGCTGGGCTCAAATTTCCATTTTTATCAGCGCTTTCAACCATTTGAGCTATCTCGATCATTTCGGATAGATCCACACAAAAAAATGGTTTTCTGAATTCCATAGTATTAAAAAGACGTAAAAATTCCGTCAGGCTTAAAATGGGTAGGCCATGGCTTTTTAGGGCGGTATTTACTTGTGAAAAAATATCTAAATCAGGACCCACCATGCATTGGGTTTTTTGTTCAAGCTCTGATTTGATCGCTTCTTGAATCAAATCAATGCCGTTTTCCACTCTTGAAAGGCAAGTCAGTTTTCCCTCGGGAAACCTTTTATACCTTCCAGCACGACCGGAAATTTGTTTTATCTCACTTTTGGTAAGGGGATATTCCTGATTATCGATATATTTTGTAAGCGTGGAAAAAACAATCCTTTTAATCGGGAGATTCATTCCCATGGAAATAGCGTCCGTGGCAACCAAAATATCGGTTTCGCCCTTATCAAATTTCCTGGCTTGTTCTCTTCTAACTTCCGGGCTTAATCTCCCATATACAATTGAAATGGTATAACCTAGCTTCTCCAAATCCATTTTAAATCTTAAGGCATTTCTTCGAGAAAAAACGATGAGGGCATCATGTTTTTCAAGTTCTCCGACTCTGATTGGCCTTGGCTCCAGGCTTAGCTTTGCCATCCTTTCATAATAAATAACTTCCAGGGTATCACCGCAAAGATCTACAATTTTTTGTATAAGATCTAATACTGATGGATCTCCACAGATATGCACTTCTTGGGCCATGATATTAACCAAGGCCCTAGTCCATGCCCAACCCCTTTGAGGATCTGTAATCATCTGAATTTCATCAATTACACAGCTATCAAAGGCTTCATTAAGTCTGGCCATTTCTATGGTACTTGAATAATGGGAGGCATTTTCTATCTCAATTATTTCTTCACCGGTTAATAGCGTGGTTTTAACCCCCTTGGAATTTAAGGTGTCATATAGCTCAGCCGCCAATAAACGAAGTGGCGCCAGATAACAGCCTTTCCCTGCTTTAACCAAGTTTTGAACTGCATGATAGGTTTTTCCCGAATTGGTTGGTCCAGCGTGATAAATTATTCTTCTTTTTATTGTCCTGGATAATGAATGAATCCAAAATTCCCCAAGATAATCCTGAAGAATTTTTCCTGAAACATCTTTTCGTTTAAGAATAAGTACACTACTTACAAGTTTTTTAAACTCTCTTTCGAGATAGTTCTCTCCTCTCCAAAAATTTGAAGCTAGCTGGGTAAAAAACCTTCCGTAATCCCTTTCGGATATGAGATCTTGTTTTAATCCTTGAGTCTTAAGCAATGAATGGAAGTAGGGAAAAAGATTTTGGGTATGGTCTATTGCTAATTCTGAAGGATAAAAAAAGGTGGTCTTGATATAACTTTTAATCTGGCTTTCCAATCTATTAAGAGTAGATTTTTTTAATCTTTTTCTAAATTTAAAAAATAACCTATCTAAATCTTTTTGAAATAAATAAAAAATATTACTAGCAGTCCTTATTCCTTCCTGTATATTTTCCTTTATTTTTTCCCTTGTTTCCTCAATCAAAGAAGTACATTCTTTAAAAATTGTTTCCCTTAATTTATTTCTGTAATCGGCGACACAAATTGGACAGCCACATTGGAGATCGCTTTCTTTTAATTCAATATGAAATTTTGTCTTTAACTCTTCTAAGCTTACATTATGGGTCTTCTTTTTTTCCTCAATCCAATTTTTAATTTGACTCTTAGTTTCGGCCATCAAATCATCGGAAATCTTTCCTTCTTTGGCCAAAGGATAAATAAGGCGTTCGGGGAAAAGGAAATCATCCAAAAAACAAAGATTTAATAAATAAGTCCGGCTAAAAAACTCCTGAACTAGCATAAATTCGTTTTCAAAATGAATTTTTAAAAAAGGAAATTCCTTAAAAAAATTCCAGATATCGTTTTGAATTTCCTCTAAAAAGCTTAGAATTTTTTGGGCGTTTTCAACTGACCGGACATAATCATCTGCCTCCGAAAATGCTTCAACCTTAATAATGGTTGCCCTTTCAGTTTCAAGTAATTCTCTTATTTTAGAATAAGGTGGAAGAGGCGGGAGTGTCTCAGAAGTCATGGCCTTAATTTAACCCAATCTACTCAAAGCGTAAAATATTATTTATCTATCCAACTCTACTAAATAGGCGATACCTAACTTGGCAAAATTTAAAGCGTGAGACGCCGAATCCTTCGATTTATCCAAAGTATCTCTATCAGTATGAATGTTGGGATTATAATCCTTCATTGATGCCTCAAAAGGGAAAGACGCAATAAAGCCCGAGTTGGTCCAGGATGCATGATCCGAGCATGCATAACCACATTTTCCAAATCCCCAAGGAATTTGAATATATTTATCTATCAATTTACCCACAAAGGTATTTTGACTTGAATTTGTATAATCTGAAATTAAGAATAATTTTCCCTCTGATCCGGGATAATTGGTCATATCAAATTGCATTACGCCCACAATGTTTGCATTTGTATTCTGCATCCTTTCTGCAATTTCGTTAGATCCTCTAAGGCCAACTTCTTCTGCTGCGTAAGAAATTATTTTAATGGTTTTTTCTGGTTTATAATTTTCTTCAACAATCACTCTTAAAATCTCGGTAAGAACGGCTATTCCTGATGCATTATCATCCGCACCCGGAGCTACTTTTTCTGATCCACCTTCTCCCATATGATTAATTGAATCCCCGTGTCCTCCTAAAATGATTATATCTTCCGGATTTTTATCCCCCTGAATGGTTAATATTACGCTGGGCTGGGAGTATTCATGCTTAAAAAACTCAACTCTTGCGTCTGTTCTATTTTTAACCAATATTTCCCATTGCGATTTAATCCAATTTTGAGAATCAACACCATAAGTGCTTCTATAATGCCTGTTTTTAAAAGTAGAAAGTTTTGAAATTACTTCATAAATTTTTGTGGCATTGGCCTTTTTTAGAAATGAATTTACAACCACTTCCTGTCCTATTGTGTAATCCATTATTTTTTTATTGGTAATCTGAGGTTCAAATGCTTTTTTCGCTTTTTCTAGATTGGAATGATAAATAAATCCGCCACAGCGATTAAAATTCTCATGCATTAAATGGGAAATTTCTTCTATTTTTGATTCCGGGACACTCATAAGAGTGACTCCGCCTTGGCTTTTAATGATTTTGTTGTTTATCTTATTTTCCGAAAGGGAAGAAACGGCATCCGATCCAATAGTGATATGGACCATCTGCTCCGCAGATACGTTAACAATAAAAAATGGGGCAATTATGAAAAAAAATCGGGAAAACATCCTGTCCTCCTTTTGAATATATTTAATTTTAATATTAGCAAATCTAATTTTTCTTTTACTTATAAACTCTTACAAATAGGATTTATTTTTCAAAAGAAAAGAAATATGAGAATATCCGATCAGTTTTGAAGGAGTTAAATATGATAAACACTTGGCTTACCCAAAGTTTTAAAATCAAGTATCCCATTATCGTTGCCCCCATGTTTTTGATCTCAAATAAAGAAATGCTTATTGAAGCTTCTAGGGCCGGAGTTATGGGTTGTATACCAGCTCTTAATTATCGTTCCGTTGATGAATTTAAGGCCGCCATGCTAGATCTTAAAGAAAAAAAACTTGGGCCGTTTGGTGTGAATCTAATTGTGAATAAGTCAAATATTTATTTCCAAGGGCAGTTGGATGCATGTCGGGATATTGCGCCTGATTTTATTATTACCTCTCTGGGAAGTCCCGAAAGTACAATAAAAGCTTTTAAAAATACCAATACAAAAATCTTTTGTGATGTGGTGGATATAGATTATGCCATAAAAGTGGAACAGCTGGGTGCAGATGCCTTAATCGCAGTAAACTCTGGGGCCGGAGGTCATGCTGGAAATATCCCCATAACTGTATTAGTTCCTCAGCTGGTTAAAAACTGCAAAATTCCTGTAATATCTGCTGGAGGTGTAGGGAATGGTGAGGGCCTTATATCGGCACTTTCACTAGGTGCCACTGGGATATCTATGGGAAGCCCTTTTATTTCTATAAAAGAGAGTCCTGTTAGTGATGAATACAAAATGGCTTGTGTTACCTACAGCGCCCATGACATTGTTTTGTCCACCAAAATTTCAGGTTCCCCCTGTACTGTTATCAATACTCCATATGTAAAAAAAATAGGAACCAGACAAAATTGGCTTGAAAGAACTCTTTCAAAAAATAAAAAACTTAAGAAATACATTAAAATGTTCACTTGGTATTTTGGTACAAAGGCCATTGAAAAAGCCGCTTTTTCGGCCACCTATAAAACCGTTTGGTGTGCCGGTCCGTCCATTGAATTTACTGAAAATATTTCCACCACCAAACAGATAGTTGACCGAGTAATCAAAGAGTATGATCTGGCCTACGAGAAAGTACTAGGCCTTCGAAACCAGTAATCCGCCTCGTTTAAGGAGTGCTTTAATTGAAGGTTGTCTTCCTCTAAACTTTTCATAGAGTTTTGAGGGATGCTGACTTCCACCTTTGGATAAAATTTCATCTTTAAATTTTTGGGCAACTAATGGATTAAAAATTCCTTCTTCTTGAAATAGTTCAAAGGCATCTGCATCTAAAACCTCGGCCCATTTATAGCTATAATATCCGGCCGAATATCCTCCAGCAAAAATATGGCTAAATGAAACCGAGGTATTTACCCCAGGAACTTCTGGGAAAATTCTGGTTTCAGACGTCACTTCCTTTTCAAATTTTTCTACATCTTTTATATTAGAAGGGTCATCCATATGCCAGGCCATATCAATTAAAGCAAGACCATTTTGTCTTAAGGAAGCAAGTCCTTCAAAAAAGTTTGAGCTTTCTTTTATTTTTTTTACTAAATCTTCAGGAATTTTTTCTCCTGTTTCATAGTGTTTTGCAAAAAGATCCAAACATTCTTTTTCATATGCCCAGTTTTCCATAATTTGGGAAGGCAATTCCACAAAATCCCAATATACATTTGTTCCCGAAATACTTTCAAAATTACAATCCGAAAGCATACCGTGAAGAGAATGACCAAATTCATGAAACAAAGTAGTCACTTCATTAAAATTTAGAAGTGATGGCTTTGTTGGTGTTGGTTTTGTAAAATTACAGACTATTGAAATATGGGGGCGATAATCTACACCCTCAATCTTCTTTTGATTTTTAAAACTTGTCATCCAGGCGCCATTTCTTTTTCCAGGTCTTGGAAAAAAGTCTGTGTAGAAAAGACCTAAATATGCCCCTTTGCTATCCATTACCTCAAAGACTTCGACATCCTTGTGGTAAACTGGAACCCCTTCAATCTTTTTGTACTCTATGCCATATAGTTTTTTGGCAACAGCAAAAACTCCATTAAGAACATTTTCTAATTTAAAATAAGGTCTGAGCATTTCATCACTTAAATCAAATTTTTCTTGTTTAAATTTTTCCAGCCAATAAGAAAAATCCCATCCCTCTAAAATCTCTGGTCCGCCATTTCTCTTTGCAAAATCCGTGAGGTCTTTAATTTCCTTTAATGCAGCCGGTTTTGAAAAGTCGATAAGTTCCTTTAGAAAACCCAATACTATATTGGAATTTTCCGCCATTCTTTCTTGGAGTACATAGTCTGAATGGTTTTTAAAGCCTAATAGGCTCGCTCTTTTAAATCTTAAACTGGAAATTTTTTTTACAATTTCTCTATTATCGTTTGGACCAGATTTAAATGCTCTAGATCCATAAGCAATAAAAAGTTTTTTACGTAGGTCTCTTCTGGAAGAATAAGTCATAAATGGACCGTAACTTGGATAATCAAGCGTTATCAGCCATTTATTTTCAAGGCCTTTTTCCTTCGCGGCCATTGCTGCTGCCTCTAGAAAACTCTCAGGCAATCCTTCAGTTTCCTCTTTTTCGGACAGGACCATTTCAAAATTATTTGTTTCAGCTAAAATATGCTCACTAAACCCAACGGTTAATTTGGACAATTCGTTGTCGATTTCTCTAAGTTCCTTTTTCTGATCTTCAGAAAGTAAGGCACCATTTCGGACAAATTCTCGGTATCTCTTAGTTAAAAGAGTTCGTTCTTCGGTTGATAAATTAAGAATTTCCATTTGGTCATAAACAGCTTTAACTTTCTCAAACAATTTTTGATCTAAGATTAAATCATTTCCAAATTCGGTTAAAAGGGGGGAAAAATCTTTGGCCAATTTAGATAATTCATCATTGGTTTCTGCTGAATATAAATTAAAAAAAATACTGGAAATCAAATCAACTTTTTCACTGCTAAGTTCAAATGCTAAAATTACATTTTCAAAATTAGGTTTTTGAGGATTTTGTTTTATTGTTTCTATTTGTCCCTTAGCAATTTGGATTGCTTCTTTAAGGCCTGGAATAAAATGCTCATTTTTAATTTTATCAAAAGGAACTGTTTGAAATTTGGTTGTAAAATTCACCAATAATGGATTCATTTAATCTCCTTGAAATATATTGGAAGGAAAGAATTAATGAGTTGGAAGATACTTATCGCCCATTTGACTCATTGAAAACTCTTCTGGATTTTTATAGTTACACAAATCTAAAGTTGTTTTTATTTCAAAATGCCTGTGACTTTCTTCTTTCTTTTCGCAATTGCAAGCAATTTTCTTCATGAATTCAAAGAACTTTTTGTTAGTCTCTTCACTTAAAAGATGTTCCATTTGGCAGGAATCTTTTTCTGCGAGGTCTTGGCTCACGCCAACGAAATCTTTAAGGAAATAAAATAAAAGAGTTCGAGAAGATAAAATCTTATGAACTTCTTCATGACCTTTTTCCGTCAAGAGCAGAAATTTACTATCTTCTTCTTCTGTCACTAGTTCTTTTTTCTTTAGACCATTTAATGCTGTCGAAACAGACCCTTTTGTAAGATCTAGTTCCTTTGCAATATCAGTTACACGGGCATATCCCCTAGCTTCTTTTAGTTTATGGATAGTTAGGAGGTAATGAACCATTGAATGGGACAGGTTCTGTAAATCCGTATTTGAGTTTTCATTTCTTTCTTTCACAGCTCTTTTTATATCAGAATAAAAAAATTGGGTCAAAAATTGCCTGAATTTTTAACCCTATATAACATAACTTATTGATTTTATTAAGTTATCTAAAATTAATTTGAATGCAATTTTTCTCCGAAACTTTATTGAATGTTAAAATAAGCTCTAAGGAACCAATATGAAGGCATTTTTTTTACTTCTGTCCTTAACTTTTACCAGTTTTTTGCCCGCACAGGTTATGGATACTGACACCCCCGAAACCCAATATATGACTGATGAGGAACAAAAGTTGTCCCAGGATTTTGTTCATGAGGGTCTCGCTGAAAAAATAAGACAGGAGGAGTGTAAGGGGATGGAGGAAGAATGTAAGGGAGAGGCAGGGGATGAAAGATTTCTTGGAATTCCCAATGAAATGATCGTTCTTGTAGGTCAAGCCTACACCATGATTATTGGGTCGGGAGGTGGTGGATTAACTATGTCTGATAGTGCCACGGCGGCAGCAAGAGAGAAGGATCCAATGGCCTCAAATGAAAAGCCTGATTATTGTGCAAAAATTCCCATGGCATCCGAATTAATCGCAAAATTTAAACAAACTTCAGAACAAGAAAATCTTAAAAATCTTCCTGCAGAAGGGGAAACTGTACAAAAGCAGGAACTCTTAAAAGCCTCTGCAAGCCATAAAGCAAGGTCTGAAACGTCTACTATCCAAGCTGTCGGTTATGGAAGTGCATCTGCATGCTACGTTGGAATGGTAGCAGCAGGTGGAGTGGCCATAGCCTCAGTAGCAGTTAAACTTCCTGCAGTGGGAATATTAACTGCATTCCATACTACCAATGCCATTAGACAAAATAAAATAGCTGATAAAATTAAAAAAATTGCTGATAAAATGCCGGGAAAAGGCTACTGCAATCCAATTACCGAAAGAGAATGCTATTGTGATGCTTATAAAGAATTGAAAAAGGATCAGGAAAAAGCTGTTGAGGAAAATGAAAAACGCAGAGAAGAAATAAAAGAAGAACGTAAAGATGGTACCCTTGAAAAAATAGGAAGCTTTATTGGTATAAGTAAGAAAAAACCCCAATTTGTTGAAAAAGTCGTTATTGTAGATGAAGCTGGGGCAGATAAATATTGTAGACCTCAACTTCATCAAAATGCTGTAGCAGAAGATTCACTTAGAGTTTCATGTGTTGACCAGCAAATGCAACTTGATCCATTCTGTAAATGTAAAGGGGCAAACGCCTGTTTTGATTCTCAATTTGTTAAATTTTCAACGGATATAACTCCCGAAATGTTTGCAACTTCTGGACTTGGAGATTTTAGCTCCCTGACAAAAGGAGAGCTAAGGGGTGGAAGGGTTGGATCGGCCGGCTTTTCAAGAAACGCAGTAAAAACAAAATCTCTACTTAAACAATTTGCCCTTAAATATCCCGCAAGCGGAGAAATAGATCCAAGGGCACTATCATTGGCGAAAATGGCAGAGGATACATTTGGGGTGCCAAAAGAATTGGCCGCGCATCTAACCAGAACTCCCCCAACTGCCGCCGATCGGGAAGCAGGCAAAAAAGTTGTTGGTTCGGATATCGGAGGTAGGATGAGAGTTGCTTCAGATACAGAGGATGATAAAAACCAAGTCCTCGCTTTTGGACAACAATCCGGTGCCAGGCCTCAAAGAAGACCTGGGGCCCAAGACCAAGGTCAAGAGGTAAAAATTCAAAGAGGAAAAACATCTGAGTCCGGGGATATCTTGGATTTTGCAAAAAAAGCCGAGGCCAAAGCAGAAATAAACCAGCGATCAGAAGGAAATATTTTTAATCTAATTTCTAAAAGATATCAGCTATCTAGTCCTAGGTATCTGCAACTTGAAGGAGCTAATCCCAATGCAAAATAAGGAATGGGTTCTTTATGACGAAAATTGTGGTCTTTGCAGAAGATTTAAAGAGGCGTTAGAGAGGATTCCTGGAACGGAAAAAATATCTATGGTTTCCATTCACGATGAACAAATTTATATCTCTTTTCCACAACTAAAAAAGGAAGAGTGCTTTAAAGAAGTTCATTTTATTGATGAAAATCTTATTATTTTCAAAGGAAAAGAGGCCATAACACAGATTATCAAAAAATTTCCTCTTGCAGAAAAATTCTCTTGGTTAATTGAAAGTGGAATGGGGCAAAATGCCATTGATTTTTTTAATAAAGTTGCAAAATCTTTCAGAGAAGAATTGAATAACGACTGCAAAGGTTGTAATAGCTAGGCATTCACTCTCTAATTTGAGGATGCCATGCTCCCATTTGATAAATCCGTGATAATTATTCCAACTTATAACGAAAAAGAAAATATTGAAAAAATGGTTTCCGCCCTTTTGGGAAATTATCAATATCTTTCAATTTTAATAATCGATGACGGATCTCCAGATGGAACTGCGAATATTGTTAAAAAATTGCAGGAAAATCACCCTACCTTGCACTTAATTGAAAGGGGGAAAAAGCTTGGTCTTGGTACTGCCTACATAACAGGATTTAGATGGGCAATTCAAAATGGGTTTGAATTTGTCTTTGAAATGGACTGTGACTTTTCACATAGTCCTGATGATATTCCCAGACTCCTAGAAGCTGCCCAAACAGCGGACATGGTTATTGGATCTAGATATATAGATGGGATATCAATCGTTAATTGGCCGATGAAGCGGCTTCTGCTTTCTTATTGTGCCTCAATTTATACGAGATTTTTAACTGGCATTCCCATAAAAGATACCACCGGTGGATTTAAATGTTTCAGAAAAACTGCTCTTGAATCCTTAAACTTTGATAAAATTGTTTCCAATGGTTATTCCTTTCAGCTGGAAGTAAATTATAAAATTTGGGCCAAAGGACTCAAGATTAAAGAAGTTCCAATTATTTTTTATGAAAGAAGGAATGGGCAATCTAAAATGGATAAAAGTATCGTTTTTGAAGCTCTTTTTGCGGTATTTTTCCTTCGACTTCGGAAGGTGTTTGGATTGCTTTAACGTTTTAAGGATGACCTGGTGTAAACTTTCCTATTATAGGGCCGCCACATCATTAAAAAAACAATCCAGGAAAAACCAAATTCTAAAAGTACCTCACTTAACGGCGAATCAGCTCTAGCCGCTAAAATTCCCATCAGAATAAATAAAACAATATGAAAAAGTTTTGGAATAGGTACTCCCCAAAAGTCTAACCAATACTTTCCCTTTTTCATAACCCTATAAAGAATTGGCATAATGATAAAATATAGGAGAATAAATCCTATTATTAGAGATTTTGGGAAAATATGTTCAAGATAGTCCCCCATCACTTCCCGGCCCCAAGATATTTTTTGTCCAGCAAGGATAAAAAATATCAAGCTTAGAAAAAGGAGAAAAATAAAAAACTTATTTGACCTGAATGGTTTAAGAATGAAGGCACGATAAAAATTGGTAAAGAATCCCAAAAACAAGGCAAGAAACGTTAACCAATTGGTGGCCATTAAATAATATTTGCCACCAAATTGGGCCGGGAGTATTTTAAAAACCCCCAAAGCGGCAAAAATAAAAACAAAGGAATAAAAAAACTTTTCAATTAGATTTAAACTAAATTCTTTCACCTAAATCCTCAAAAAGAGCTAGCCTTTCCTTATGCCGACCTCCCTCAAATTGGCCGGATAAAAAAGCATCTGTTGTTTCCTTTAGTTGATCAATGGTATTTATTCTGGCCCCCAAACACAAAATGTTTGCATTATTATGCTGCCTAGAAAGCATGGCCTCCTTAGGACTTCTGCAAAGTGCCGCGCGGATTCCCTTAAACCGATTGGCAACCATTGAAACGCCAATCCCGGAACCACAAATCAGTATTCCGATATAATCTTCTTTTAAAACTTTTTTAACTACAGCTATTCCATAATCGGGATAATTGCACCGATCTAAAGAGTGTGTTCCCATATCAACCACTTCATATTTGGTAGAGAGGTAAGCCTTAAGGACTTCCTTTTCATCAAAAGCCGCGTGGTCACACCCTAGGCAAATTTTCATAATTAATACCTATATCCATTAGGTTTAAAAGGTCCTTTAACTTCCACTCCAATATATTTTGCCTGCTCCGGAGATAAAGTATCAAGCTCAACTCCAATTTTTTCTAAATGGAGAGAAGCAACTTTTTCATCCAAATTCTTGGGAAGAGTATAAACCTTTCTTTCGTATTTATCTGAGTTGGTCCAAAGCTCAATCTGTGCCATTACTTGATTTGTAAAAGAATTACTCATTACAAATGAAGGGTGCCCTGTAGCACATCCTAAATTTACAAGTCTACCTTCAGCTAAAAGTACAATTTTTCTACCGTTTGGAAGGGAAAATTCATCCACCTGGGGTTTGATGGTGGAAACTGAAGCTGCTTCCTTTTTTAAGAAGGCCACATCAATTTCAGAATCAAAATGTCCTATATTGCAAACAATTGAGCCATCTTTCATTGATTGAAGGTGCTTTGAATTAATGACATGGTAATTTCCTGTAGCTGTAACAAAAATATCTCCAATTTTTGCAGCATTTTCCATCTTCATTACTTGGTAACCTTCCATAGCTGCCTGAAGGGCACAAATTGGATCGATTTCGGTAATAATCACTCTTCCACCAAGTCCTTTAAAGGATTGAGCGCAACCTTTACCCACATCCCCAAAACCGGCCACCACACAAACTTTTCCAGCGACCATTACATCGGTTGCTCTTTTAATCCCATCTACTAGGGACTCCCTGCAACCATATAAGTTATCAAATTTGGATTTAGTAACAGAATCATTTACATTAATGGCAGGAACGGCCAGGGTTCCCTTTTTTTCCATTTCTTTTAGACGATGAACACCGGTGGTGGTTTCTTCGGAAATTCCTCTTACATTTTTCATTAACTCTGGATATTTTCCATGCAATAACAAAGTAAGATCCCCTCCATCATCAAGGATCATATTTGGCCCTTTCCCGTCAGGCCATTTAATGGTCTGTTCAATACACCAGTCATATTCTTCTTCAGTTTCCCCTTTCCATGCAAATACTGGTATTTTTCTAGCGGCCAATGCTGCGGCAGCGTGATCTTGAGTGGAGAAAATATTACAGGAAGACCATCTAACTTCTGCCCCTAACTCAATTAGGGTTTCCACCAAAACAGCTGTTTGAATAGTCATATGAATACAGCCGGATATCCTTGCCCCATCTAATGGCTTTTGATTCTTATATTCAGCCCTAAGTGCCATAAGGCCTGGCATTTCATTTTCTGCGATAACAATCTCTTTTCGTCCCCAATCGGCCAAAGATATGTCCTTAACTTTATAATCTCTATCCATTATTCCCCCGGATATTAAAAAATTAGGTTAACAGATATAGCATCGAAGGTACCTAATCAACAAGGAATTGCTTGTTGCACAAGAGAATATTACAATTATATTGCGCCACGTAATTTTGAGGTAAGATATGGGTGCATTTACCAAACCTACCGAAAAAGATGTAAATCAAATTTTATCCCTTTATGGTTTTGAAAAATTAAAGTCTTTCATACCGTTGGGACATGGCATTTCGAATTCCAATTTCAAGGTTGAATTGGAAAATAAAAATATCCTTCTCAAAATTTCAGATGATAAAGGCGAAACCGATATTTTAAACGAAATTAATTTACTTAATTTTCTAAAATCAAAAAAATTTCCCTTTTCCATTTACCCCATAAAACGCCCCAATGGAGAGTTCATTTATCATTACAAAAATAAGGTTGGAGTGATATTTGAGTTTATAGAAGGAAAAATTCCCCAAATAAACGATGTTATTTGTCAAAAAATCGGTGCGGCCTTGGGTCTCCTACACCAAATTAAGGGCAAGAAGTCCCTTCGATCCTATGAAAGTGTTGGTTTTGGGCCATTAAAAATTTTAAATTATCTTGACCAAAAATCCTGCCCTGAGGATTTTAAAAAAATTTTCCAAGAAATCTTCCCGGATAATCTAAAAAATTATCTATCCCAAAAATTCGAAGAAGGATTTATTCATGGAGACCTCTATTTTGATAACACCCTTTTTGATAATGGAGATCTTAAAGTGATTCTTGATTTTGAACAGGCCGGAATAGGCCCATTTATCTTAGACCTAGGGATAAGCATATCCGGATCTTGCCTAAAGGATGGAAAAATCTATAAAAAACTCATGACTTCCTATATTTTGGGTTATGAAACCAATAGAAAGCTTGCCAAGGAGGAGAAAACATTTTTAAATGACGCCGTTTGTTTGGGGCTATTCTCCATTTCCCTCTGGCGAATCAAAAGATTCAAGGAAGGAAACTTAGATCCTTCAAGAAAGGAAAGCTATAAAGAGCTCCTATTAATGGCCAAAGATTTTAAAAATGAATCATAAGTCTCCTAAATTTTTTGCTTCCTGCCCCCAATTTCTTGAACCTCTTCTTGCTAAAGAATTAAAGACATTAGGAATTTCCGAATTTTTTGAAGAAAAAGGCGGCATGGAATTTAAGAGTTCGGATGAACAGGCCTTAAATTTCCTCCTTAGCACCCGAATTGGCAGCAGGGTTTATAAATACCTTTGGGGTTTTTCAATCCAAAATGAAAAAGAAATATATGCCAATGCCAGAGAAATTAATTGGAATTCAATTTTAGATCCCCAACAAACCTTTAAAATAACCACTCTTTTAGACAGAGAGGCCAATAGTTTTTTTAATAACAGCCTTTTTCTTTCCCGTCTTTTAAAAGATTCCTTGGTGGATAGTATTCGAGATAAAAAAGGAATTCGCCCCAGCGTTGATATAAAAAACCCCGATTTAAGCTTCCTTATGAGAATTTCCAAGGGATCTAAAAAGGGTTTTTTTCAAGTCGATATCCTCCTTGATTTATGCGGAGAATCCCTTTCCAATCGCCATTACAGAAGTGGGGGTCACAGTGCTCCTTTAAGGGAGAATCTCGCTGCGGCCCTGGTAATATTTTCAGATTTCAATCCTCAAAGTGATGTATTTATCGATTCCATGTGCGGCACCGGTACCATTTTAATAGAAGCTGCCCTTATCAAGGGGAATATCTCCCCCTGTTTTTTCCGTATTCAAAACAAAAATCCTTTCTCTTTCCTTAACCATAACTGGTTTAAAAAAAGTGGTCTCGGAGATTTTTATCAGAAAAAAATCAATGAAACCTTGGATATTTCCAGGACAGGATTAGAAGATCTCTCTATTAATCAATTTTTTGGTTTTGAAAAAGATAACCAAACTCTGTCGATTACGAAAAGAAATTTGGAAAATTGCCGACTTTCCAAAGTAATTAAAATTGAAAAAGGGGATGCTACCAAGATCTCTCCCCCAGTTCCCCCACCTGGTATAATAATTTGTAACCCTCCGTATGGCGAAAGAATGGGCGAGGAGGAAGAAGTGGCCAATTTAATGTATGAATATGGCGAAAATTTGAAAACCAATTTTAAAGGATACCGTGCCTATATCCTAACTTTGGCACACATGAGAAAAAAGATTTCACTTTCCTCAGCGCAAAGAATTCCACTTAAAAATGGAAATATCGAGTGCCAATTAGTTAAGTACGATCTTTATTGAATAATATCTGCCATTTTTAAGGCAAAGGTAGGAGTTGAAAACTTCAAAAGTGCTACAGGATTAACTATTTTGTCTTTGTGTTTTTTTGATTTACCGTAAAAATAATCCGAAATATCGGAATCCTTTAAAAATATAGTTTGTGATTTGGCCCCAAATTTTCTGATTATAAATGGGGAATCCAAAAAACAGATTTCCCTGATCATAAAATTATTAGCGAGATAGATTATAATGCAAAATTCGGATAGCGCTATTAAGCTTCTTTTGAGTTTAACACCCTTGGGGGAAGATGAATCGGCCCAATGTACTTTAACCTCAACGGTTTTATCACCAATTTTGAAATCAAAACCTCTCTGGGAAGCGGACTTTTTTTGAAAAAGACCAAAAATTATTCTGGCATACCATTCTCCGAGTTGAGTTGGAAGATTTTTTCCATTTAGAATAATTTTTTGTTCCCTCAAGACTGAATATGCATCATTGGCCTTTTCAATGGCCGAAAAAATAGACTTGTTGTCCATTAGCTTTACTATGGTGATCTTTGGATTTCCCGA
>Ga0180061_1000039_pt1 | contig 29628 bp, 31 predicted proteins | sample EasRivT27_16_10D_FD_121769 | JGI IMG/M metagenome (GOLD analysis project Ga0180061, IMG submission 121769) | Soil microbial communities from meander-bound floodplain in the East River, Colorado, USA - East River metaG ERMLIBT27_16_10D | ecosystem: Environmental > Terrestrial > Soil > Floodplain ...
ATCAATTTCCTCTAAAGGTTTAATATATTCCAATACTCTTTTCGCTTCCTTCTTAAAATTTGGAGGTAGTACTTAGATAAATTTTTTTCCAAAAAAACGGACGGTGTCGCTTTCGATTTTTTCCATGGAGAAAAACCGGAGATTTTATTTGGCCCTTTCCCGCTGCTTCGACAGAATAATCGATACGTTGGGCTTCAATGGAACGGAGGTTCCTTCCCCGTCGGCATGTGTTTTCACGATAGCCGAGTAATAAATAAGGCCTTCGGGATTGAATCCGGACCCAACCGAGAGACTGATTTTTTCAGTCAAACCAAGAAGGAGATCGCCATCGGCTGGACGGGAATCCTGGATGACCGTTGCCTCGACAATCCATGAAAGAACCGGCATTTGGGTGCAGATTCCTCTCTCAAGGTCACAAATATTGGGATCATGGGAAACCCTCAGCTTTCCTTTTCCCTCGGGGGAAATCTCAATCCTTCCGATTCCCGGCACATATCCCGATTTTAGGGAAGTCAGTCCAAAATAAATCGATTCGGAAAAGCCTATATTGGAAAATCCAAACGCCACTAACATCAAAATCTTGGATAATTTATTCACAACTTGTCTCCTTGCGCCCCAGGGGGGATATATATTGGTCTTAGACGATATTTAGGGGGTCGAATGGTTAAAGTCGGTATGGACTCCCCTTTTTGACATTCTCGTTATTTTTATAAAAAAAGTCCACCCCCCTTTTCCATGAAGCAGGGGGCTGGAAACTCATATCCAGCAAAACTGATAGGACAGGTGAAATCATCCGTGAGTGGAACTGATAAAAGATGAATCCATATCCAGTTTTTTAATTCCATCGCCATGGGTTAGGAAAAAATCTTGGGTAATTTTAAATGTTTCTTTGGGATCTGGTGTCTTGAAAATCCTTTCTCGAAATTCAACAGCGTGGGAAAAACCCATTGAAATCCAGACGATAAATTTTCTCATTTGGATCATAACCACTCTTTCCCTTTCCATCCCATGATATTCCCCAAGGAGGAGGAGCAGCTTTTCTATGACTTCCAAATAATCTTTGGCGCTAAATTGGATTTCATTTTCTTGGTCATAGGATTTTAAAAAAATAAAAGGATCGCGAAGGGGACCTCTTCCCAGCATTAGAGCTTTGCAGTTGGTTTTGGATAATCGCGATTTAATTATTTTTTCATGAGATAAATCCCCGTTTCCAATTACAGGAAGGGGAGAGTTAAGTGCCACATTTTCAATATAATCCCAATTGGCATGGCCTTTATAGGCCTGCGTTCTAGTTCTGCCGTGGATGGAGACAAATTCTATTCCTTCTCCATGGGCAATCCTAATAACTTCTTGAGCATTTAAGGAGTCTTCATCCCATCCGGTTCTAATTTTTATGGTTAAGGGAATATCAATTGCTTTTTTTATGGTGGAAAAAAGAACCCCTAGTTTTGAGGGATCTTTTAGAAGAGCAGATCCTGCACCTCTCGTCACAACTTTTTTTACCGGACAGCCCATATTGATATCAATAAATTTAGGCCCAGATTCCTGTGCAACCTTAGCCGCCATGGCCAGAATTTCTGGGTCATCTCCAAAAAGCTGGATCCCTACATTTTTCTCCAATGGAGAAATTTCCAACAATTTTTGGGTTCTTGAATTGGTGAATTTAATACCATTACAGGAAATGAGCTCGCTAATCGTCCCACCGGCACCGAGTTCTTCCATTAAATATCTATAAGGGGCATTGCAAATTGCGGACATCGGGGCAAGAAGAAGGGGAGAGTCAAAATGGATTCTACCCAACTTAACCGGAATCATTTTTTGCTTTAAATGATTGATTTTTTTTTGTAGAGAATCGGAAAAAGTAATTTGCATGATTGTGGCGGTCTATCAAAGAAGGGTTTTAAGGGCAAGTAGGTTGGAAATAACTTTACGCATTAAATTGAGTAGTTGAAATTTATGCTTTCATGGGTAACATTGCCTTTTTTATATTAGGAAAAATTTAAGATGTTTGATGTATTAAATGAAAAATTTGCCAATGCTTTTAAAAACCTTCAAGGAAAGGGAAAAATCTCTGAATCCAATATTGAAGAGACTTTAAGTCAGATTAAAACCGCCCTATTGGAAGCCGATGTAAATTTTAAGGTTGTTAAAAATTTTATCCAATCGGTCAAAGAAAAAGCAATTGGAGAAAAAGTTATTTCCGGAGTTAATCCTGGAGAGCAATTCATAAAGATAGTTCATGATGAACTTGCCCACGTTATGGGTGTTGCCAATGAGGAAATTAATCTTGATAGAAATGAAGTTTTACCCATATTGGTTGTGGGTTTAAACGGACAAGGGAAAACCACTTTTTGTGGAAAACTAGCTCACCATCTAACTGCCAAAAAAAAGAAAGGGGTTCTACTTGTCCCTGCCGATACTTTCAGACCAGCTGCCAAGAAACAATTACAGATCCTAGCAGGTAGTATAGGAGTCGATTGCTTTGATTCCGATTTATCTCTTCACCCAAAGGAAATTGCAAAGTTGGCCATCGAAGAGGCAAAAAAACTGCATAAAAATATAGTCATTATCGACACTGCAGGAAGGCTGCATGTTGATGACGAACTTATGTCCCAGATTAAAGAGGTTAGGGAATCCATAGTAGATCCTGAAGTCTTATTGGTTGCTGATGCAATGACCGGACAGGAGTCGGTAAATGTAGCAAAAACCTTCCATGAAGCCATAAAACTTTCAGGGGTTGTTCTTTCCAAAATGGATTCCGATGCAAAAGGGGGAGCCGCCCTTTCGATAAAATATGCAACCGGTGTACCTATTCATTACATCTCCAATGGGGAGAAGATGAAGGATTTGGAATTATTTCATCCGGACCGGCTGGCAAAAAGAATCCTCGATATGGGGGATGTTGTTTCCCTGGTGGAAAAGGCCCAAGAGGTAATTGACGAGAAAGATGCCGAAAAAATGATGAAGAAGATGGAACAAGGGAAGTTTACCGTCGACGATTTTTTAAAGCAGATGAATATGCTTAAAAGCATGGGATCTATGACCTCCCTTTTAAAAATGATTCCGGGCATGGGGGGCGCTCTTAGGCAGATAGGAGACCTATCTCCGGCAGAGAATGAAATGAAGAAAATGAAGGTAATCATCTCTTCGATGACCCAAAAGGAAAGGGATAACTACAAAGTAGTAAACGAATCCAGGATTAAAAGAATTGCCGATGGTTCAGGCACAAACATTGGAGCTGTAAAAGATTTCCTATCTAAATTCAAGCAGATGGAGCAAATGATGGGGGGGATGATGGCCATGTTGAAAGGTGGTGCTCCGGCAGGAGGGAAGGGATTCCAAATGCCTAAACCGAAGGGGCCTAAGAAAAGCCCCTGGGGCGGTAAGAAGTATTTTTAGCCCATAGAGTTATCATTGACTTATGAATTTAGATAATTTATCTATTTGAGACTGCAAAATTTTAAGGAGCTTTTAATGGTTAAGATTAGATTAGCAAGAGTTGGAAGGCTTAATAAACCTCTATACACAATATTAGCAACCGACTCAAGAAAACCAAGAAATAACGGCTTTTTGGCCCAACTAGGTCAATATGATCCTAGAGGAAAAGAGCAACTAAAAGGTGTAAACGTTGATGCCATTAAAGGATTTATCCAAAACGGCGCACACGTTTCAGATACTATCAGAACTATTTTCAAAAAAAATAACGTTCAATTATAATCGCCAATGACGGATCTCAAAAGTCTTATCGAATATATGAGTAAGTCCCTAGTTGATACCCCGGATGAGGTAAGTGTTTCTGAGGTTTCTGGGGACCAATCGACCGTCTATGAATTAAAAGTAAATAAATCTGATCTTGGTAAAGTAATTGGAAAACAAGGCCGGACCGCAAGGGCACTTCGAACAATTTTGAATGCAGCTTCCACTAAAATGAAAAAACGGACTATTTTAGAAATTATAGAATAATTCTTAAAATTACTCTTCATCTCCCTTTCTAGATTTTTTAAACTCAGCTATGGATTTTCCAAAGGCCCTTCCAAGCTCTGGTAGCCTTCTTCCACCGAAAAACAATAGGACAATAAATAAAAGGATTAAAAATTCTGATCCACCAATACCCATTTTAGACCCCTCTTAATAAATTCTGGAAAAAGGCATAGTAAATTTTCCGGGCGCGTATTCTGAAAAACGCCTTGCCTTTATTTCTTGGTACTTTTTACCTAAATTTGCGTAGCTACAAAAGGGATAAATGGCAATGCCACCTCTTGGGGTAAATTCCCCTATAACTTCAAGATATTTGGGAGATAATAGCTTAACTAGGTCGTCACAGATGGTTTGAATGCAGTCCTCATGGAAATCGCCATGGTTTCTAAAGCTAAAAAGGTATAATTTCATAGACTTGGATTCAACCATCTTCTTATCTGCTATGTAATTTAGGGTAATCCTAGCAAAATCAGGTTGGCCTGTTTTAGGGCAAAGAGAGGTAAATTCCGTGCAAAGGAAGGTGGTCCAAGCATCAGATTGGGGGTTTTTATTAGGAAAGCTTTCTAATAGTTTGGGGGAATAATTCGTTAAATAGGTAGTATTGGCCTCTCCAAGGCCTAAGTCCGCGAGTTCTTTTTCATTTCTGGTCACTTTTTTCATAATTATTCCTGGAAATCGGGTTTATACCCCAATAGAAAATTTGTCTCAAGGGTCCCTAAATATTTTTCTTTCCTAGAGGGGCAATAACCTGTTAATTCTTTGTAAAAATGAAAAAACAGAAGATCATCTTGGTTCAACTTGGCTCCCCCAAAACCCCATCGGTAAAGGATGTTAGGGCCTTTTTAAGAGAGTTTTTAGGGGATCCACGGGTTTTAGATATCTCCCCTTTTTTAAGAAAAATAATTCTTAATTTATTTATACTCCCCTTTAGACCTAAAAAATCAGCCAAGTTATATAAGCGAATTTGGAATGGAAAAACCTTTCCACTAATTGAAAATACCGAAATTTTATCAAAAAAAATTGCGCAAAAATTTTCTAAAGAAAATGTGGAGGTTGAACATGTTTTCTTACTTTCTGATCCTAGATTTTCTGAAGTTTGGGACCGGTGGGAAAATGAAAATCCTAAAGTAAGATCTGAAAAGTGGTTAATTGTTCCGCTTTTTCCTCAATATAGCGCTGCCACTACAGCATCCGTGATGGATCTGTTTTTCCATGAGCTTAAAAAAAGGACCCAAATCCCTGCATTTGAGTTTGTGGATAGTTTTTATAATTCCGTGGCATTTATTGATGCAAATAAAAAGATTATTGAAAAGCATTTGGGTTCAACCAAGGATTTAGTTGTTTCTTTCCACGGATTGCCAAAAAGAAGGGTATTAAATAATAAAGATCCTTATTATGAGCAGTGTTTTGCCACCTTTAATTTAATAGGCGAGGACTTTAGGGGCGTTAACACTTATTTCTCTTTCCAATCCAGATTTGGAAGTGAAGAATGGCTTACTCCCAGCACTGAGGAATGTGTTTTGGAACTAATTTCCAAAAACAAAAAAGATATTGCAATTTGCTGTCCTAGTTTTGTTTCTGACTGTTTGGAAACTACTGATGAGATCGGCCATGAGTTGAAAAAATTGGTTGAGGCAAAAGGCGCTACTTTAAAAGTGATCCCTTGCGTGAACTTTGAAGATTCTTGGATTGAAGGGTTTTATGAATTTTTAAAAGCAAAGATAAATGGCCACAAACCTGAAATTTATAAATTATCAGAGGAAAAAATGAATAATATTCCAGAACAAAAATTAAATTCTACTCCACTTAGCCCCCTGGCAAAGAAATCTTTGAAGGTGGTTTTTCTAACCCTATTTTTAGATCTAGTAGGATTTTCTATCATCTTTCCTTTATTCCCTGCTATGGCCAAATGGTATATGGAGGTGGATTCGGGAAATTATTTTTTAAATTTAATTTTTTCCGGAATCAATAAGATTATTGCTTCCAATGAAAATCAAATTTTTAATTCTTTGGTTTTATTTGGCGGTCTGTTGGGTGCGCTTTATAGTTTTCTTCAGTTCGTAGCCGCACCATTTTGGGGCTCCTTATCCGATAGAATCGGAAGAAAACCTGTTTTATTAGTATCCATTTCATTTTTGGCCTTAAGTTATTTAATCTGGTTTTTCTCAGGTTCCTTTACACTTTTAATTCTTTCCAGATTTTTGGCGGGAATAATGGGTGGAAATATTTCAACCGCTACCGCCGTTGTGGCCGATGTTACTGATAAAGATAATAGATCTAAAGGAATGGCGATAATAGGAATAGCATTTGCTCTTGGCTTTATTTTGGGACCAGCGATTGGGGGAATCTTCTCCACCATCGATCTAACCAAAATTTATCCTGCTTTAATTTCCTGGGGAGTAAACCCATTTTCGGTTCCGGCGCTTGTGGCGTTTGTCCTTTCAACTCTAAATATTTATTTAGTAGTAAAAAACTTTAAGGAAACCCTTCCAGAAAATAAAAGGGAAGTTCATACTGAAAGAACTTCAAATATTAAAGAATTATTTAAGCCACTTCCCTATAAGGGCGTAAACCTAACCAATTTTACCAATTTTTTATTTATTTCTATTTTTTCAGGAATGGAATTTACTTTAACCTTTTTGGCCTTCGAAAGACTGGGGTATGGCCCAATGGATAACGCCTACATGTTTATTTTTATCGGCGTTATTTTAGCGTTAGTTCAAGGTGGTTATGTAAGGAGAAAGGCCAGCAGTGTTGGAGAGAAGAAGCTGGTTTTAAGAGGTCTTTTTTTAATTGTCCCAGGACTTTTGGCAATAGGATTAAGCCATTCTCCCTTTATTTTATATTTAGGGCTATTTTTTCTCGCAATTGGATCGGCCATTATTATTCCCTGTCTTACGGCCTTGGTTTCCCTTTACACTCCCCACGAAAATCAAGGGAAAAGTATTGGGATTTTTAGGTCCCTTGGCGCACTAGGGAGAGTTGTGGGACCAATATTTGCCTCATTGGTATATTGGAAATGGGGATCTGCCTCTCCATATTTCTGGGGTACATTTCTTTTAGTGATACCAATAATGTTGGTTTGGTTTTTGCCCAATATTCCTAAAAAAGTTTCAGTTTAAATTAAAAAGGGATTTTGTTTTTTTTCCAAAGCAATTTTGGTTTTGGGGCCATGACCTGAAATTACAATGGTTTCATCTGGTAGGTTAATAATTTTTCTTTTAAGAGAAATCATAATTTGATCAAAATCTCCACCTGGAAGATCGGTCCTTCCAATACTTCCTTTAAAAAGAGTGTCTCCTGAAAAAAGAATAGGGGTATCTAAATCTTCAGCGAAAAAACAACATGAGCCTTGGGTGTGTCCGGGTGTATGAATCGTCTTCAGTAAATTTTGAAGCCCTTCAGATTCAATTCCAATGGGCTCCTCATCTTCAAAAAAGTGGTCGACATGTCCAGGTTTTCCAACTTCCATCCCAAATATCAATCCCTGATGTTCAAGTGCTTGGTAAAGCTCAAGGTCATCCTTGTGAAGTTCCAAGGTACATCCTAAAGTTTGGGCAATATCATGGGAGCGGCCAATGTGATCAAAATGGGCATGGGTATGAATTAATTTTTTAACCTTTAATCCTCGGTCATGAATTTGTTTTAAAAAGGTATTTAAGTCATTCCCAGGATCGATAACTAACGTTTCTCTCGTAACATTAGAGTAAATCAATGAGCAGTTGCATCCCAAGGTTCCTATAGGGAAAGTCTCGATTACTAAGTTAGACCGATTTGGCATTTAGGATTCTTTCATTTCAATTTGAGATTGTTGGTAATTTTGAATGCCGACACGCTTGATTAGTTCAAGTTGAGTTTCCAGCCAATCGATATGATGTTCTTCGCTTTTTAAAATATCCAGAAATAATTCCCGGCTGACAAAATCTTGTTCATCTTCCGCTAATTCGATACATTCTTGTAAGTTTTTTAATGCATTTAATTCAACATTTAAGTCACTTTCCAAAACTTCCTTAACATCCTCTCCAATTTTAACTTTTTCTAATTTTTGAACATTTGGAAGTCCCTCTAAAAAAAGTATTCTTTTAATTACCATGTCAGCATGTTTCATTTCATCGATAGAGGCCTTGTATTCAAGCGCTCCTATTTTTTCGAGTCCCCAATCTTGAAGCATTCTTGCATGAAGAAAATATTGATTAATAGCGGTTAGTTCTTTGGTCAAAACTGAATTAAGAGCATCGATAATATTTTTTTTCCCTTTCACTTTAAACATCCTTTTGTTGATAATAAAAAGAATTATAGTGAAAGTTTATTTTGTAGGCAAAACAAACCTCGGTTTAAATAGGTTAACTTAGGTTTGAGTCTTTGAAGGATTTTTTGAATTATTTTGGGGACGAGAGGATTCTTGTTTATTATTAGGACAGCCATTTTCTGAAAGCACACATATGCCGCAATCATTTCCCACACCAAGACGTTTTAATTTTTCTTTTCCAACTGCGCCTTGAGCCGAAAGACTTTTTACTTCTGCTTCTGTGACTTTTTTGCAAATACAAAAATACATATAATATGAATCCCTTGATTTGTGCCATGGTACAATAAAAAGTTTTAACCATCAAACAAATATTCGGGATAAGGGACAAAATTTTAAAATTACTGTAAATTCAGCTAGTTATTCGTTGCATTTTTGGTATTGATTGAATAGGTAAATATTTTCGGCCCTCATAAATTCCTTAACTTTTTGGTAAAGGTCTTTGTTATTTAATAGGGATCCTAGAAATGAACAAAAAAGGCTTTTTTCAAAAATTGAAATAATATCTGATTTTTTTGGCCCACCATCTTGAAATTTCCATCCTGAAATTAAAAATCTGGTATTTCTTGGCCAGCTAAGGAGGTTTTGATTGTAATAAAGAATTACCTCTTTTCCCTCAATTTTAAGTAACTCAAGGCCAATTCGGTTATCCTTAACTGAAAATGGAATAGGTTCACCATTTTCTAAAACAGTTCCTTCCCAGTTTTTAAAAATTAAAAAATTACCCTTTTGCCCAATATGCTGGATTGTTCCAACTAATTTTCCCGAAGAAATATTTAAATCCCATAACAACCATTTGGTAAAGAAGGCCAAAACCAGAATGATTACCCCTGCGAAGATATTTTTCATAAGTAACATTTTCTCCTTTTGAAGATTTAAGTCAAATTTAGTTACCAAATTTATTTTCTTTGGGTAAAAGACTAATAACCATTAATTTTAGATAAAATAATGCGAAACATAATATTCCTATTCCTATTTTTAAACATTTGTTTTTCCTCCGAAGAAATCCCTCTGCTTCCAGAAAAGGATCCTGAAATAAAATGGGAGAATAAGACTGTCGTGGAAAACACCCCCGAGATCAGAGGTTTTTGTAAAAAAATTAATAAGGAATTTTTAAATTACGGTTGGGGAGAAAGCAGGTGCGAATATTTTAAATGGAAGCATGTAAGAAATTCCAAAAATGGCAATCCATTAATGTGGATGACTTTCGGGGATGAAAAAAACCACAAGAGCACAACCTTAATTTTATGTGGGGTTCATGGTGACGAAATTACTCCAAATAAATTTTGTTTTGATATCATGTTCCATTTGGAGCGGTATTCAACATTGTATAAAGATCAATTTATTTTGGTGGCTCCATTTGTAAGTCCTGATGGGTTTTTTATTTCTCAAAAAACCCGAACTAATGCCAATAGTGTAGATGTAAATAGAAATTTCCCCACTAAGGATTGGAAGAAAGATGCCTTAAGATTATGGAAAAATAAGTATGGATCAGATAAAAGGAGATATCCTGGAAAAACGCCACTAAGTGAATCTGAGGTGGTTTTTCAGGTGAATCTAATAAAGCGATATAGACCGGATAAAATATTTTCTGTGCATGCCCCCTTAACATTTTTTGATTATGATGGACCCCTAGGTGAAAAAGGGGAAACAAATAACCTTCTATTGCAAATGAGCCAAAGTGCAAATGGATATGCGGTGAAGGATTATCCTTTTTTTCCTGGGAGTTTGGGAAACTATGCAGGAAATGAATTGGGAATCCCAACTTTTACACTTGAGTTACCCAGCTCGGACAACAGAAAACATGCAGAATATTGGGGATTATTTAGAAATGCTATTCATACTGCGTTCTTTAGAGATTTAAGAGCCGGAAAAGTAAAAATCACCAATAAATAGTTTGGAGAAAAAATGAAGCCAAGATTAGGAGTAAACATCGACCATGTTGCTACTTTAAGGCAAGCAAGGGGAGAGGATTATCCTAGTGTAAAAAAAGCCGCTGAGGCGGTTCTTTTAAATGGTGCCAACCAAATTACTATACACCTACGTGAAGACCGAAGGCATATTCAAGAACAAGATGTTGGAGAAGTGAAAGAAATCACAAAAAAATTCAATCTTTCTCTCAATTTAGAAATTGCCTGTAGTAATGAAATGAATGGGATAGTTAAAAAATATACGCCTGAATGGGTTTGTATAGTTCCTGAGAAAAGAGAAGAAAAAACTACCGAAGGTGGTCTAGATTTAAAAAATCCTGAAACACTTAAAAAAATTACCGATTCTTGTGTAAGGTTAAAGAAAGACCTTCCTGATATTAAAATCTCCCTTTTTTTGGAATCCAATGAAGGTATTTTAGAAATTGCCAAAAACCTTAAAATTGATGCGGTTGAGATCCATACGGGAGAATATGCCAAGATATTTAATATGGGTAAGGATTATAAAGCCTACTTGGATTCCTTTCGACAGGCCCAAATTTTTTTGCGAAAAAATAAAATTGCTTGTCATGCAGGGCATGGATTAACCCTTGAAAGCGTGGTCCCCCTTCTAAACGAGGGTTGTTTTGAGGAATACAATATAGGTCATTGGATTGTTGCAGATTCTATTTTTAGAGGGATAGGCCCGGTTGTTGGTGAATTATCAAGCACTTTTGCAGGCTATTCGGTCAAGGGAATTTAGATTTTTTCCGATATTTATGTAATTTGGAGGAAAAAAATTGAGAGTAGTGAATTCAAAAGAAATGCAAGAAATTGAAAAGGTTTCTTATGAAAAATTTCACTTGAATGAATCCTTGATTATTGAAAATGTAGGTCTTCAGGGTGCACTTTATATCGATGAAGAATTTCTTAAAGATGAAAAATTTTCAGAAATCGTCGTTTTAGTTGGGAAAGGGAATAACGGATCAGATGGTTTGGCCATTGCCCGCCAATTAAAAAATAAAGATAAAACTGTTAGGGCCTTTTTATTATTTCCTAACGAAATCCCCAAAGGGTCGGAATTAGAAAAACAAATAAATTTAGCTAAAGCCTTTGGGGTGAAGATAACTGAAGTTAAAAATACCGAACAGATAACAACTTATTTTACCCAAACCCAAGAATCATTTCTTGTTATTGATGCAATTTTAGGCACCGGAACTCGACTTCCCTTATCTCAATTTCTTTTTGAAATAATTAATTGCACCAATCAATATGCCACAACCATCGTATCAGTAGATATCCCCTCAGGGATTACCGGAGATTGTGGTGAGATGAGTTCTGTTGCAGTAGAGGCACAACTTACTTTGGCCGTGGGTCTACCTAAAACTGGCTGTTTTGTGGCCCAAGGAATGAGGCATTCAGGAAAAATTCATGTTCTTGATGCCGGATTTCCAAAAAAGCTTCTTAAGGAAGGGGATAGGAATTTACTTTTACCTCATGATGTAGCTAAGTTAGTAAAAAAACGGGATAAATTTGATCATAAAAATCGGTTCGGACATGTTTTGGTTATAGGTGGGTCAAAAGGTTTAACGGGGGCCCTGATTCTTGCGGCCACCTCGGCACTGAAAGTTGGTGCTGGATTAGTTACCGCCCTCACCTGGGAGGAAAATTATTTAGAACTTGTTACTCGAATTATTCCAGAGGTTATGACCGGTACCATACCGATTGAAGGGAATTTAGTTGATATCGAATCCATTTTTGTGGAGTTGGATAAATTCAGCTGTATTGTTTTAGGCCCGGGGCTTGGAAAAACCAAAAAAGCAAAACAAGTAGTATTAGAAGTCCTTAACCACTTCCAGGGGCCAGTGGTTTTAGATGCAGATGGATTAAAAGTTTTAAATCTAAAGGAACATGGCCAAGTACTAGCAAAAAGAAAAGGACCAACTATATTAACCCCACATATGGCCGAATTTTCAGTTCTTTCAAACGTTCCCCTGGATAAGATTCTTTCAGACCCATTAACCTATATGAATGATTTGATAGATGAAACCAATTGTAGTTTCGTTTTAAAAGGTCCCACTACTTTCTTAGGTTTTCCAAATGATAAAATTTTTATTAACCATTTCCCAAACGATGGATTGGCGAAAGGTGGATCGGGGGATGTTCTCTCCGGAATGATTGGCGGAATTATCTCCCAGGTTAAGGCCGATTCAAATGTATATAAGAAAACTGAAAAAGTTTATAATGCCACTGCGCTTGCTGTATGCCTTCATACTCTTGCAGGTAAGTTTTCCTCTGAAAAATATGGAAATTTTTCCATGACTGCAGGTTCCTTGATAAAAAATCTACCTAAGGCATTTAGACACCTTTTTAATCTTTCAGTTAAGGAAAAGAGGAATGTTTGATTTGGTTCTTTTAAAAAGGTGGGACAAAGTCCTCGAATCTGACTTAGATTATATTTCCCTTGAAATAAAAAAAAGCACCGATTCTCCTGCTGCAATTTTTTTGGAAGGCCCTCTCGGAGCGGGAAAAACTACATTTACCAAACATTTTATAAAATCTAGTGGCGGAGAGACTTTTAGCCCAACATATTCAATAATAAATGAAGTCGGACCCTACGTTCATGCTGATTTTTATAGATTAAAAGATCCCGAGGAAATCATTCATTTAGAATTGGATTACTACCTTCAAGATAAGGATTATGTAATAATCGAATGGGGTAAGGATTATCTGAGTAGTGTTGTAAGATATTTGGATGAAACTTATTCAATTTATCAGTTAGAAATTCAAATCGATAATAACTTCCGGAATTTTAAGCTCTTTAAGATAAATCTAAATAGGTGACCATTAAAGTTTTTTGGCTGTGTCAGATTATTTTAGTAATTTATTTTTGATTAATCGCCCTCAAAATTTGAAAATTTATTTTGGAAAACAGAAAACCGGATTTGAATTGTTGACTTGAGACTTTTTGTCGAGCGATAATTTCACAAAAGGATTTAAGCTGTTTTATTTAATATAAAAATTTTAATTGGATTTATGGAGGAAGACCAATGAGACTAACATCAAAAGGACGCTATGCGGTTAGGGCCATGCTAGATCTTACTGTTAATAGCAACGGGAACCCAGTGAGACTTCAGGAAATTTCAAACAGACAAAACATTTCACTTCATTACCTGGAGCAGCTTTTTAGAAAGCTTAGAAACGGACGAACGGTAAAGTCGGTTAGAGGACCAGGCGGAGGCTATGTTCTTGCAAGATCGATGGATGAAATTGCAGTAAAAGACATTTTAGATTGCGTTGGAGAAAACATTAACCCAGCAAAGGATATTCTTGGATCTGAGGCAGAGTCAGCAGATACTCCAGAATTTCACCTTTCAAAAAATTATTTCCAAAACCTGGGAATAATAATGAGGGATTATCTTTCAACAACCACCCTTGGGGATTTAATCAGAAAGTCAAAAGATAAAGATTTTATGGCCAAAGTATCCGATAATCCCATGGCCAATAAATTGGAAAATGGCCCCAAAACTAATCCAATGGCCCCATACAACATGGAAACTCCTTTATAAAGAGTACTTGGCTAAATTGACTTTTATTAAGTTAAAACCTAAATTGGGCCCGGAAAATACCGGGCCCTTTTTTATATGGAAAGATTATATTTTGATTACAATGCCACAGCACCGCTATCACCATCCGTTTTGGCATGGTTAAGGCAAGGCAATCTTCCTTTTGCCAACCCGGCATCTTCCCATTATTCCGGACAGAATTCTAGAAAGGTTATTGAAGAAACATCTGATTATTTAAAGAAAACTTTTAATTTGGATCATGATATTTTTTTTCACTCTGGTGCTTCTGAAGGCGTAAATACCATCATACGCGGTTGGGCACAAAAAAATCCAAATGGTCATTTCTTTTGTTCTACTATTGATCACTCATCAATAATTAATCTTGGCGAATATTTGAAGCCCTTTGGCGTTTCCACTCATTTTTTTAAGGTGGATAAAAACGGTGATTTTGATTTGGGGGATTTAAAATCCCAAATAAAGAGTTTAAATGGAGCTCCATGCCTTCTAAATTATACTTACGTCAATAATGTCATAGGGGTGATTTGGGATTTAAAATGGGCCGAAGAGATAAAAAAGGAAACTAATTGTAAAATCCATGTAGATTCGGTTCAAGTGCCAGGGAAAATAAAAAATTGGAATTTTTTAAATAATCAGCTCGATGCCTACACCTTTTCAGGACACAAATTTGGAGCTTTCAAAGGCGTTGGATTTTCTTTTTTTAAACCTGATTTTGAATTTTCGCCCCTTTTAAGTGGAGGAGGACAACAGGGTGGGCTAAGGTCTGGAACTGAAAACCCAATGGGAATTTATTCCCTAAAGTTGGCCTTAGAAGATCTAATCCTTGGATTTAATTTTGAAAAAATATTAGAGGCCAAAAAATATATTGAGAATTCCCTTATTGAGATTTTAGGAAATAAGGGCGAAATTGTTGCGTATAATGCAAAAATGAGAAATCTTAATACCATTTATTTTATTCAAAAAATGATTCACCCAGAAATTTTAAAAATGAAATTTGATTTAGGTGGAATGGATGTTGGGTTAGGTTCTGCCTGTTCATCAGGATCACCTTTACCCGACAGAATTATTCTCGCGCTAGGTTATGATAACGAATCTGCTAAATCCGGAATTAGATTATCCTTTGAACCATACTTAGAACTTGAAACGGCCAAAATTTATTTTGAAAAAATTAAATCCGTATTCAAAAACTCCTTGAAATAAAGATTTTACAATAATTTCAAAGTCACCTGACAATCCTTTGCCACCAAAGGGTTAAAAATATTTCATGAAGAAATCCCTGCCAAGAACTCCTGGGTTTTTAACGCGTAACGAACATCCCCTTTTGGACCCAAAAAAGGGTATCAAAAGGGGACTGTTACAAAATGCACCTTCCAAAAAAGTGCATAAACACCTGGAATTACTTAAGAAGAAATTGGCATGGATGATGCTATTAAAAAAATAAATCCTTCCGGTTGGTACTGAACTTTTTAAATCCAGGGGGAATTTGGGAAATGAATTCAAAAACCAATTTCTTGTACCAACCAACCAAGGGGCTCATAAAAGGGTTCCTTTCAAAAAATATCAAAAAATATCTATTTCATTTCTCAATCCGTGGGCCCCCTTTTTTGTTTTTCAAATACGTCTATAATTGAATTATGAAATTTCTTTTGTTTTTATTTCTTCTATTGCCCTCTTACCTGAAAGCAAATTCAAAGTTGATTCTTTTTACCGAAAATGAGCCACCATTTAGTATGCGAAAAAATGAGCTTAAGGTTTTTGGCCCTGATGATCCCATTTGGGGAATTTCAGTTGATATTTTGAATACACTTTTCTCCCGAGTAAGAGTTTCACAAGAAATGAAAATTGATATTTGGGACAAGGGTTACAATCTTGCTCTAACCAAGGAAAATTATGGAATATTTTCCACCTTCCGAACAAAAGAAAGGGAGAAATTATTCAAATGGGTGGGGCCCTTGGTTCATAGTGACTGGGTATTGGTTGGTAAGGATACTTTTGGGGAGATTATAAGGGGGATTTCCGATCCAATTTTGAAAAATCAAAAAATTGGCACCTTAAAGGGAAGTGCCCTAGAAACTTTCTTAAAATCAAAAAATATTAATCCCTTGGTTTTTCCAAGTGGATTTGAGTGTATCCTGGCACTTAACCAGGATAAAATTGACCTTTGGGCAACGGGGGAACCCGTTGCAGTTTATTATTCCAAAAGGATTGGAAGGGATAAGATAAAGGTAGTTTTCCCTTTAAAAGTACATCAATTTATGTATTTGGCCCTAAATATAAAAACTCCCGATAGCCTTGTCACTATATTGAATAGGGAACTAGGAATCATGAATAGAGACGGAACTATTAAGGGTGTTTACCGGAGATACCAAGGTTTTTAATTATTTAATTATTTCTAAATTTAGGTCTTTGGAAAAAGTTACTCCTGAGATTTTTTCTTCGTTTTTCTTGATCCAAGGAAATTCTACAATTTGACAGTTATCAAAAGTTTCTCCGAATGCAATTATTAAAGTCTTTGGAGAAAGTTTTTGAAGTGAGGAATGATAAAAGTTTTTAGGAAGGATGGATTCTTCCTCAATTTTTTCATCAAAAAGTCTAGGTTCAATCATGGGGCGATTGGTTGAATTTTTAATAACTAATGCCCCTTTAATTTTTTCTTGGGGAATTTCATTTGTCCTTTGCCAGGTGCTAACGTGAAAAAAATCAAGAAAAAACCAAGAATCCTTAAATTTAAGTTTTCTTGGAAGGAGAAGGGCCTGAAGAAAGTTTCTAGTTGATAGGTCCTTAGATCGCTTGACTAATTTGTCATATAATATCCCATCCTCAATTCGTAGAATATATGACCCAGGATTTAAAACTGAATAACGCAATAGGAATTGTACGGAAATACTACAAAGGGTGAATAACTTATGTTGAGTAAGATGGATGTGGGGTACATCCTTCATATTTAATAGGGTTTGAACAGATAGAATGAGGTCTTCCTTAGACAAGTCCTCGTAATTAAATCTTCCCATATTTTCCCAGTATAAAAATTAGAAACCGGAAATTAAGGGATAAGTTGTTACAAGTAAATCCTTTTTTTCCGCAGGGTAATAATTTTATAAAAAAACTTCAGTATTTAGGGAATTCCATTGACTCATCGAAGGGTATTCAATAGTATCCGTGACTTAAATTATACATTTGAAATCTGGAGAAGAAAGTCATGAAATTGATGGCAAAAACAAGGAATATTGGGATTTCTGCCCACATTGATTCCGGAAAAACTACCCTTACCGAAAGAATTCTATTTTATTGCGCTAGAATACACAAAATCGAAGAAGTTCGAGGAGGCGGAGACGGCGCAACGATGGACCATATGGAACTTGAAAAAGAGAAGGGGATTACCATCACTTCAGCAGCAACTACTGTAAGTTGGGATGGTATTGGTGGAAATGGAATAACTTATGCCGCCGGTATTGATAAGGACGCTAGAATTAACATTATTGATACTCCAGGGCACGTTGATTTTACTATTGAAGTTGAAAGATCCCTTAGGGTTCTTGATGGAGCGATTTTAGTACTTTGCTCGGTTTCAGGGGTTCAATCTCAGTCAATTACTGTTGATAGGCAAATGAAAAGATATAAAGTCCCAAGACTTTGCTTTCTAAATAAAATGGACCGAATGGGAGCAAATCCTTGGAACGGTGTAAAAGCACTTAAGGAAAAGCTTGGTCACAATGCAGTTTTAATTCAAATCCCAATTGGGGCAGAAGATGAATTTAGGGGAATTGTGGATCTTATCACCAAAAAGGCCATCTATTTTGATGGAGAAAATGGTGAAAACGTAAGATATGAGGAATGTCCTGCTGAGTTAGTAGACAAAATGGAAGAGCACAGAGCTATCATGCTTGATGCAGTTTCTGAGTTTGACGATGCTGTAATGGAAAAATACCTGGAAGGCCAGGAGTTATCCGAAGAAGATATCCACAAGGCCATTAAAGCAGGGACTCAGCAACTAAAATTAACTCCAGTATTTATGGGTTCTGCATTTAAAAATAAAGGTGTTCAGGTCCTTCTAGATAGCGTTGCCAGGTACTTACCATCTCCTCTTGAGTGTGCAGTACCAATGGCAATTGATAGCAACACCCACGAAAAAGTTCCAATGAAACCAGATCCAGTAGCTGATCTGATTATGATGGCCTTTAAAATTACAGATGAGCAATTTGGGCAGCTGACCTATACTAGAATTTATTCAGGAACCCTAAATAAGGGGGATACCGTCTACAATACCAGAACTAAAAAGAAGGTTCGGGTAGGAAGAATGGTAAGAATGCATGCCAATGATAGGGAAAATATCGAAGAAGCACACGCTGGAGATATTATAGCATTGGTGGGAATTGAGTGCGCGACGGGGGATACGTTTGTTGGAAATGAAGATATCACTCATTTATCCTGTGAAGGGATGCACGTGCCTATTCCAGTTATCGAACTTTCAGTTGCAGTAAAAGATAAGAATGACTTGGCAAAAATGGCCAAGGGATTACAGAGATTCCTAAGAGAAGATCCTACTTTCCATGTCTACACTGATGAAGAATCAGGAGAAACAAGGATTGCTGGGATGGGAGAGCTTCACCTTGAAATTTATGTAGAAAGACTAAAAAGAGAGTACGCATGTGAAGTTAATGTTGGAGCTCCTCAAGTTAACTATAGAGAGACCATTAGAAAAGATACTAAATTTGATTATACCCATAAAAAACAAACCGGTGGTTCTGGTCAGTTTGCAGCGGTAGCAGGTACCCTGAAACCCCTTCTTCCAGAAAATAAGGAAACCGAAGACCAAATCTTTAAATTTAAAAATGAAATTAAAGGGGGATCTATTCCTTCAGAATTTATCGGGGCGTGTGAAAAAGGTTTCAACGACGTTATGGACAAAGGACCTCTTGCGGCCTTCCCATTAATTAACTGTGAAGTTTTACTTCAAGACGGTCGTTACCACGATGTTGACTCCTCTGATCTGGCCTTTAGAATTGCTTCAAGACAGGCCATGAGACAGGCGGTTAAAAACGCTAATCCGTGTCTATTAGAGCCTATCATGAAGGTTGAAGCCGTAACCCCAGACCAATATCAAGGATCTATTATCGGTGATTTAAGCTCTAGACGAGGGGTAATCATGGGTTCAGAAACCGATGCTACCGGAGAAGTAACGATCACCGCTGAGGTTCCACTATCTGAAATGTTCGGGTACTCCAGCCAGTTGAGATCCATGTCTGCAGGAAAGGCAACTTATACTATGGAATTTGCCAAGTATTCTGAATGTCCATCCTTTGTATCCGATAAGGTTATTAAAGAAAGAGCAGAGAAGCTATCCAACGACTAATTAATCGAATTTGGGGCCTCTAAACCGAGGCTCCAATGTTTGATTCCTCAAACAATTTATTGGATTTAGAGTCTCTAAAAATCGGTTAAAATACCATTGAATCATCTTTCCCTTACCTAAAAAGGAGCGATCCAATGGAAAAACTTACAAGAAGAAAATTTTTTAAAAGTTCTACACTCACCTTATTGGCCTTACCAATTTTTGGAAAAGCCATGGGACTTTTTAACAAAGCCTATGCTTTTGCTAGAAACGACTCGGCAATTGATAAACAAGGTTATGTTCATGATGGTACAGGAGAGGTAAAAGATCCTGCTCATGCCAAACATGTCACCAAGATAAAAGATTATTTAAAAGAAATAAAAAAAGAAAGCGATTCAATGAAGCCATTGTGCCATAACTGCATGCAATTTAAAAAAGTTGAATCAGATGGATATGGTGAATGTGCCATGGTAATGGCCACTGGTAAGGCAGATGGAAAATTTGTTTACAAAGACGGTTGGTGTAAAGTTTGGACGATTGCCAAAGATAAAGTTAAAAAAGAAGCTGGAGCTTAAGTTTTTAAAGTTGGGAGAAACCTGCAAATCCTTCACTTTTTACCAAACTTAAATGACCTGGTGGTGACTACCAGTAAAATTTGAATTACAAAAAAACTAGTAAGAAATACGGCGCCACCTTGGCTAAATCCATAAGAATGCAGACCTGCAGCCAAAATATAATTTACGCCAAACCACGCCATCATTACCGATAAGAATGCCAAAGCTACAGAAGGGATAAACTTTTCAACTGGAAGCCAAGAGGTATATTTTCCATGAAGAATCGCCATATAGATGCAAAAAACAATTAAACTCCAGGTTTCCTTTGGATCCCAACCCCAAAATCTTCCCCAGGAATAATCCGCCCAAACCCCTCCCAGCATAACACCGAAAAATAAAAGGGTGGTACCAAACTTAAGGCAATTATAGATTACTTTGGAGTAATAAGTTTCCTCTTCTTTGGGTAGATTAAAAAATCGTTTTTTAATAAGGGTCACATTTGCCAAAACCCAGCTTAAGGCCAGCGATCCATAGGATAGAACCACACAAGTTACATGAGTGGAGAGCCAAAAATTATCTCTTAGCACAGGAACTAGTGGCGATATTGAATCAGAGATCAAACTGGAAGCAAAATTCATCATCAATAGGGTGCACATATTATAGGCCAGCCCCAAGTAGACATAAATTTTTTCTTTTAGAAAATGCCCTAAAATCATTCCAAGTAAGAGTGCCCCAAAACCGGAAAACATAACTGTTTCATACATATTGGTGACTGGTGCTCTTCCGGAGATCATGATTCGGCCGACCAATAGTGCTACCTGGGCAATAATAGTTAAGGTCGAAAATCCTAAAACAATTTTGAAATTTTTAAAAAGGACCATTGAAGCTAAAGCCAATAGAGTAAAGAGGAGACACCATCCAGGTAAATGCAACTTCAAAAAGTAAAGTTCAAAGAGGTATTTATCTCCTTCTTTGGAACTAAAATCCTTTTTAATATTTTCAAACAAGACACCCTGAGAGTGGACGCCATTAAAATCCTCTTCGGTAAAATATGAAATTAAGGGTAGCCATTCGATATTTCCATTTATCTTTTTTGGTAAAACCCAATGTTCTCCATTTGAAATTTTTTCGTATAGATGAATTTGATTAAGTAATTTTTCCAAAGCTTTTTTTAAGGAGGTTTCTCTTTTTTCCCTCACTACGGCAAAACGAACCTGTTGGGAATTTTGAGAGAGCTTTTCATAGGTAATTTCCGGTTCATTTTGGGTAAGGCCTAGTAATTCTAAAATCTTTACATGTTCAATTTTTATTTTTAGGCCAAGGGCATCTTTTTTGAGAGCTTCTTTAAGGCTAAGAAGGCAATACATTTGAGTCCTGGTTAATCCTTCAGTTTTATATTTTCCAACCAAATATTTAATTGATTCTTCGGCGGTCACATAAAGTGGTTTAAGCCTTCCCCCTTCTAATATGGGTAAGGACTCGAGTTTTTTATCGCAAAAATATGTTTCCATTGAAAATAAAGGAAAAGAAATTATTAAAGTAAGAAATAAAACTAATTTCCTAATCATGAAGTCTCCTTGGAAAGTGTATTCCCTTTAAAAAAATCGCTTCTAATAGAGAAATGCCAAATTGCACCTAGGACTACTAGGAGTGCCCCTAAATATTTTATAAATCTGCCAGGATCTGCATTTACAGACAATACTGTTCCGAAATTATCATTTTCGTCTTTAAAGTATGAAGCCTGATAAAAAGTGAATCCAGAATGTTTTAAGGGATTATTCATATAAATGTGATGCTCCGTTGGCCCCTCTTTGGAAAATAGCCTAACAAAACTTTCGTAACTAGCGGGATCCATGGTGCCTGGGTTATGATCCATTTTAAATTTTGTAAGGGTAAATTCAAAAGGCAGATTTATATGGGACTTTTTAATGCCGGTAACATATTTTTTCCCATCTATGAACAATGAAAGGTTGGAATTATCTGTTAGCCAATGTTCTTTTCCCCTAGTTTCAAGCAAGATTGCCTTTTGTGCTCCAGTAACAAGCTGGCCTTTTTCCTGATAAGGTTTTGAATAATAGGGTATAAATTTTGGGACTTTATTTTTAAAATGATTTAAAAGTTTAATTTCAAAACCCATCCAAGGGAGTTGAACGCTCTTTTCAAGTGATTCAAATTTCCATTTTCCATCGAAAAAATAGGACAGTTTATCCCCAAACAAAAAAAGGGTAGGTGACTCTTCGAATAGTTTTTTGCTTAAAATTCTAAAGGTGCTAGATGGATTAACTTTTAAGTTTTTACCCAAAGGCCAGGGAGAAAACTCCGGAAAAAAAGAGACTAAGTCTTTGGACATTGTTTTTGGCAGGACCAAAAAACGATTTCCCTGCAGTGAAGTATTTATTCTAATATTTTTTTCTTCTGGGGTGAAACAGATTTTATTCTCAAGGTTCCAGATTATTAGTTTGGAGGGAGAATTCAGCTTAAAGCAATTTGCTAATTCCTCAGGAAGGTAATGTAAATTTAGTTTACCCATCGTAAGGGTGGATTTAAAGTCAGTTGCTTCTGGATTAAGGGAGAGAACAAAGTCTTGGGTCATATTTTCATTAAATAGGAGGTATTGAGAGCTTGGGAAATTTTTATTGGACTCCACCCATTCAAGTTTATTATCGCTGAAAGGAAAATATTTTTTTAATTTAATTCCTTTGATCTCTTCATCTAAGTTTTTGGTAAATGCCGTATAGGGTAGTTTTTTTGAATAAACTTTTCCTTCTGCAACATCTTCCAGGAAGAAGACATCCTCATTTAAATCTACAATCCTAGCTGGATTTTTTTGGGTGAGGGCGATGGAGCCATCGATTCCAGAATACCAGGTGATAAAGGACCCACATCCAAGAATGATTAAACCAGCGTGAATTGTATAAAACCCGTAAAGCCTTTTCTTAGGTGGAAGTCTCAAAAAAGCCGCAAAAAGAATACATAAAAACATTCCAAACTGAACTACCATAAAAGGAAATTTTTTATAAATTATTCGGTTTGCATAATCGGCACCAGAACTGCTTTCCAATAGGGTTCCAACGATCATAAAAGCACTGAAAGTTAAAATTAAAACCACAGCGAACTTAAGGCCGCCAAGGATTTTTTCCATCTTTTGAAAGAAGTTGGTCATCATGGAGGATGCATCCTAGCATAATCGTTTTAGAAACTTAAATTAACTTTGAAATTAACCAGATTGAACTAAAAATTATTGGCTGATGAACAAGGTAGATAAGAAGAGCGTTTTTACCTAACAGGCCTAAAAATCTAAAGGGTGGTCCCTTAGGATTCGCTAACGTATGGAAATCTTTATGAAAAAGAAAAATTCCTAAGGTTATGGCACCTATCCAAGGGAAGGGGGAAATGTAATCCAATGAGTAGTGGTCAAAGGAAAACCAGGGGATATTCCAATCAAAAAATATACTGGGGATAAATAAAACCAAAAAAATAAGAAAACTTAAGTAAGGTTTCTTCAAAAAAGGGACCACCAATAAGCTGCAAAGCGCTATACAGTGTAAAGTTCCAAAATAAATCCATTTATCGGGGTAGATAACATAGGTAGTAATACTAATTATTAGGGCATAGATCAGAATTTTAAAAAAACGTTTCCAAAACTTTTTCCATTGAATTTTTGGCGTATGGGTAATTCCAAGGCTTAGACCTACAGAGAGGAAAAAAAGGAATACAATTATCCGGGGCAGGATCCACCAAAACCAATTATTTGAAAAATCAATTTTTACGAATTTGAAAATATTTAAATCAAAGGAGAAATGAAAAAAGATCATTAACCCAATGGCAAATCCCCGAATTTCGTCAACGATTGAAAACCTTTTTAGTTCCATAATCACCTAGGGCAGGAAAAGAAAAAATGGCCCATTGGCCTCAATAGTTACCTCACCGTCTCCCAAATTACTTAATCCCTGGCTCGAGAGAGGGGAAATTTCTTTATATTTTGGCAATTTATAATGGCATTTCCCTTTTAATTTTATCTTTGTTTTTTGGAATACCACGAGGCTAAATACTCCCTTAATATTAATAGTTAAGGCACCTTCACTTTTTGCCAATACCTTTTTTTCAAATAAAAAGACAACATTATTTTTGGATTTTAATAGTCTATTATTAACCTCTCCAAAATTAATAATTTCGTGGTCTCTTCTACCACCTAAAAACCCCCATAAATTGATTTTTTCAACATTTGGGGGGATTAGGTCTAATGCAAATTTTAGATCGGAGTAATCCTTTTCTTCAGGTAAAAGGAAATCCATTGGGAGGTTGGAGGAATCTCCATCTCCTATAGAAATATCGAAGTACCCTTTTTTGGACATTTTCCTGAGATTTCCCCTAAAATTCGTCCCTCTATCCACATAAATAAATGGGTGATTTATCTTCTTTGGGAATTTTTTTACAAGAGGGCCTACCAATGTGACCTCAGATGTCTGAAATAAACCCTTTTTAAAATCCTTGATTTCCATTTTTTGGCCTTTTTAATGATTCTTGATTATATATCCTTAGGAGAAAAATCTGAATACTTATTCCAATAGGCTCTTAAAAAGGGCCAATAACCTGCTATTTCAATTAAAACCCCAGGAGGGGAGTCTTCCCTTGTTTTCCACTCAGGAGGGCTCCTTTGAATTTACATGGAACGTCGAGAGGGGGTTTAGATTTTTTTCCCCTGCTTTAACCTCCCCAGAGGCGGCAATTGTTGATGTTTTAATCGATTTTATGAATAAAGGCAGAATCTTTGATCTATCACCCAAAGAGGTAGAGAGCTATCTTAGAGATGAAAATCATTTACGGGCCTGGTCTGAGGACGTATTGGCAGAAAAATTGGTTGGGAGTTGGATTAGGGACCTAGTTAAAATTTATTTTTCATGCAATGTGACTCAGAGGGACTTTTCAGGTGATTTTACCAAATTGGACCTAATTCAAAAAATTAAGGCCATTAAAGAAATCCTTAGGGATTTGCATTTGAACCTTTTAGGAGTTGACCTGGTGGAAATAGATGGGATGGAATTGGCCCTTAAAATTAATTTAAAAAAACCTTACGAGGAATTTGCTTTAAAGGGCTTTTTGGCATTTTTGCAAGATTACCTTAGAAAATACTTTAATAAAGAGGATCTCAATTTACGTATTGAGAAAAATCTGTAATTTTTAATTTTTGGTGGCTATAATTCACAACACGGAAATAAATGGAGTTTTAAAATGAAATTTCTTCTTCCCATAATACTATTAATTTCCCCCCTTGCTTTTACCCAAGATGCTAAAGTGGGAGAAAAGATTTATCAAACTTGCATATTATGTCATGGGCAAAAAGGAGAGGGAGTCCCAGATCAGGAGGGGCCAAAAATAGGTGGACAGCATGCTTGGTACTTAGAAACTCAAATCAAAAATTTCCTTTCAGGGAAGAGAAAAAACCCCAAAATGATGCCTTATATTAAGAGTTTTTCAGATAAAGAAATAAAGGATGTTTCAGCCTATATTACAACCCTAAAAATTTAAGGAAAAAAATGGAATTAACCTTTGAGCCAGCCGGGACGGACAAAGAAATCAAAGAAATTTTTGAATATAATATCGACGCCTTTACTGATTCACCCGACTTTAAATGGACTCTGGAGGAGCTAAAAAAAGAGGTTAAGGATGGGTGGGATATATTCTCGGTAAGGTATGATAAGGAAGTAATAGCTGCGGTTTTTTTAAAAAAAGAGAGCGGTAAACTCTACACTAAGAATACGGCCATATCCGCCCATCATCAGGGATCCGGGTATAATCACCAAATAAAGGACTTCTTTGAATTAAGGGCTAGGGCACTTAAATGCAAGGAGATCCACCATTACTGCAGAATCGATAATTTTAGGATGTATTCCCTTAATGAGTCCCATGGATACAAGAAATTGGACAAAAAATTGGGTAAGAATGGGCAGGTCGTAGAGTGGATAAAAGAACTAAAATGATATTACCTATAGACATTTAGCTAGGTGTTAGGTCATAATTTCAACAAAATAGTTAGCTAAATAGTAATTTTTTATATTTGGAGGAAAAAATGGCTAAGAAGAAAAAAGCAACAACTAAGAAAAAAATGGCAGCAAAGCCAAAAAAAACTACTGCTAAGAAAGCAAAAAGAAAGCCAAATGCAGCTTTCATGAAAGCAATGACCCCATCTGCTGACCTTGCTAAAATTGTTGGTGAAAAACCAATGCCAAGAACAGAAGCTATCAAGAGAATTTGGGCTTACATTAAGAAAAACAAGCTTCAAAACCCAAAAAACATGAGAAACATCCTTGCCGATGAAAACCTAAAAGTTGTTTTTGGTGGGAAGAAAGAAGTTACAATGTTCCAATTAGCAGGAATTGTAGGAAAAAATCTTAAGTAAAAAAGTTTTAAAATAAATTTTTTATTTGAAAGCCTGACTCATGTCAGGCTTTTTTTTCGAATTTTTTTACAGATTGATATTTTGTTTGGATGGAGGGATCTAAGATTTTTGTATTCTCTGAGTTCTGAAAGAGATCTCTGCATCTAAGAGTGGGATTTCCATTGGGATAGTTCTTCTTTCCCTCCAAAAATTCAATGCAGGTTTTGGCATAAAAATCGAGATATTCGGGAAAATTTTTATAAAAATGGGAAAGCAATGCCTCCTTTTTTTTCTCATTTGATGAAGAAAAAATTTCATCTGGAAGAAGGCTTAGCTCCTTTAACTTATCCATTACTGCCATTCTTTTATTATAATTCTGTCCCAAGATTTGAATGGTGTTCCAGGATTCGTTAAACAAATCTCCAATGACAGGGCCTTGAATGTAATAAAGTGTTAAAAAGAAATCTTTTTCTTTAGGATCTAGGTTTCCGGTTATATTTAAGAATTTTAAATAAAGTTCTTTTGCCAAAGCTGATTCCACTTCCAAATAGGCTTTTTTTATTTCCGGAATTAATGTTTTTAGGCAACTTTCATTCATAGTATTTTGGAAAGCGATTTTTTGATCCAAATGGGATAAATTACTGGCCATAATGGTTTGGATTTTTTTCAATATCTCTTTTTTTATAAGGGAGTTTTTACAATAAAATTCCGCCACATTGCTATTACAGGCAAATGTCACATATTCCCAAAGTCCCCCGTCATAAGAATTTTCATAGAGAAGGGTAGCTAAATTAAGCCCCAAATCCGGATTTTTCAGGGTGGTATTGCTCCAAAACTTGTTTATTTTTTGAAAACAGGTCTCTTTTTTATTTGTAACAAAACATTCCTCAAAATATTTGATCCCAAATTCATTTCTTCTTAGAAAGAAAATTTCATCCTCTCTGAGGACCGGCCAATTCGTCAAAGATTCAATAAAGGACAAAGTCTTTTCGTCGAAATGCTTTCTAGAAGTCTTGTCTTTTATAAAATTCTCGCTAATTTCCATAACCATTTTTTTCCATTTATCGTCCCTTTGACTTGGCCTTATATCCAAAGCGTGGTTTAGGAATTCTTGGAAATTATTTTCTTTGAAAAGGGTTTCTAAATCTCCGATTTCATAAGGAGTAGTCCCCTTTAGGGCAAATCCAAAAATAAGGGTAAGGAAGATTAAAGATATACGATTCATAATGTCATTTTAGTAATTGGATGTATTAGAGTCAAATGGGTAATTCCACACCTAGTCAATATATTATTATTAGGGTAAAAATTGAAAAATACCAAATTACTCAGAGCAAAAATATGGCAAAGGTCTTACCTCAGGTTCCCAAAATCCTAAAAATTGAAAACCAGGGATGGAATTATTATTTCTATGAAGAATTTAAGGACCTTTTTACAAATTTTCAAAATGATCCTTTAGCTCCATTTAGGGAAATACAAACTAACCCTTTTCGTATCCAAATTTCTTTTAAAACAGTAACTTTTCTGGTTGGTGTTTTCCATGTTGAAAAGGAGTTCAGATTTTATACCCCAAGGTTAAACCACGAACTTTTTCTTTTAAACAATATTGAAGGTTCATCGGAAAAAGACTTTTTGGCATTTCGTGACCATACGAAAAAAATTGCCACTTTATCCCCCAAAGAATTTCCGTCACAAATCGAAATCAATACGAAAATTTTTAAACTTGAAAATATAGAAAATGAAGAGAAATACCGGCCTATAGAGAAAGAAACCAATCATTTAATTGAGAAGCTTCTTTCGAAAATGAACCAGTATCATCCAAGTATCCTGGAAAAATTATCTGATATTGCTCTTAGCTTAGCAGCTCGGTACTCCCTAATTAGAATTCACCTATTAAAGTTTTTGGCCATACTTCCTTCCCTGGAGTATGACCAAAAAGGGAAAGAGATTAAAAGAATTCTCTTAGAAACCTTAAGACGTCTCCAGCGTGATAATAAATTAGCTATTTTGGAGAACAAAAAAGGTCAGGACAAACAACTACCAATATTTTTAATTGGGGTTTTAAAAGTAATCAATTTTTTTTCCATTATTTTCCCTCCGGGAATTCTCGCATCCTTAGTAAAATTTAACGTAAAATTTATGGCAAAAAGATTTATTGCAGGAGAAACTATTGAATCCGCGGAAAGTTCCTTAGAACAAATTTATAAATCAGGAAGGGATGTCACTTTAGATCAGTTGGGAGAGTTAGTAGTATCAGAAAAAGAGGCGGATCATTATCAGGATGAAGTGATTAAACTTATTCAAGGTTTCTCCTTATATATTAAAAAAGGAGAAAAAAACAAGGCCGGAATTAACCGTGCTCATGTTTCAATAAAGGTTTCTGCTCTTTGTTCTGATTTTAAGCCACATGCCAAATCATATACCTATGATTTGGTTGCCCCAAGGCTTAAAAAAATTCTACTTGAGGCAAAGGCTCATGATGTATTTATCAATATAGATGCCGAGCACATTCATTATAGAGATATTGTTTTTTATGTTTATAGAAGAGTTTTGCTTGAAACGGATGAATTAAAGAATTTTTCAGCAACAGGGATAGTTTTACAAGCTTACCTTAGAGACTCTTACCCTCATTTTTTGGAAATCCTAGACCTGGCCAAAGAAAGAAAAATTTTAATGCCGGTTAGATTAGTTAAAGGTGCATATTGGGATGCAGAGACTATAGAGGCAAATGCTATTGGCCATGAAGCTCCACAATTTTTAAATAAGGAAGAAACAGATATAAACTTCCGGCAAATGGCCGAAGAAATTTTAAAAGTACCTTCCCATTTACAATTATGTCTGGCTTCTCATAATTTCGCTGATCATTGTTACGGCGAAACTTTAAGAAAGAAATTATATCCCAACTCTCCTGTAATTGAGCATCAATGCCTTCACATGACCTACGAGGCACTGTCCACCGCCCTTGCGGAAATGGGATATCCGGTAAGGAATTACGTCCCTGTTGGATCTTTATTGGTTGGAATGGCCTATTTGGTGAGAAGAATAATGGAAAATTCCTCCCAAGTGGGGATTTTAACCATTATGAGATCTCATAAAAATTTAAAAAAAATACACACCCCTGAAAAAATTTTTAAGAAAAATAAAGACCTAGATGAATTGAAAAAGGATATTTCTAGATCTTCCATGACTGGGGACTTTATTAATGTACCACCGGTTAGAATATACTTACCTAACGAAGCCGAATTGGCCCAAATGGCCTTGGATGATTTTAAAACTGGAAATCTCAATGATTCCTATCCAAACGCCTTGGACCTAAACGGTGATATTTCTAAAATTGTTTCCAATTCAAATCCCAATATTGTTTTAGGAGATATCCGGTACGCGAATCGAATAGATACGGAAAAAACCATCCACCTTCTAAAAGAAACTTATTTTCAAGGAGATTGGTCCGAAGTCCCTTGGATAAACCGTGCAAGTTGTTTATTAAAAGCGGCCAGGATCATGGTGGCCAAAAGAAATTATTTAGCCTCCTTAATGGTTTATGAGGGAGGTAAAGTTTTTACCGAAGCCCTGGCAGATGTAGATGAGGCG
>Ga0180061_1000041_pt1 | contig 27971 bp, 26 predicted proteins | sample EasRivT27_16_10D_FD_121769 | JGI IMG/M metagenome (GOLD analysis project Ga0180061, IMG submission 121769) | Soil microbial communities from meander-bound floodplain in the East River, Colorado, USA - East River metaG ERMLIBT27_16_10D | ecosystem: Environmental > Terrestrial > Soil > Floodplain ...
TATTTGATATAAAGCCCCACCATTGTAAAATTGTTCAAATTATATGAAGCATTCAATCTTTTCATTTTCCCTAATAGAACTTCGGGAGTTTTTAACGGCCCAAGGTTTTGCTAAATTTTCAGGTGATCAAATTTATAACTGGATTTATAAAAAATTTAGTTTTTCTCCCAATGAATGGAAGAATCTTTCCAAAAAATTGCTTCATTATATTGAAGAAAATATTGATTTGGGGCTCCCTAAAATAGTCTGGGAAGGGGTATCTACCGATGGAACCAGGAAATACCTTTTACAAATGGAAGATAAACAAACCATTGAGTGTGTAGTTATCCCTGCTAAAGATAGATTAACGCTATGCGTATCAAGCCAAGTTGGCTGTGCAATTGGTTGTAACTTTTGCCATACCGGAACCATGGGTCTTAAAAGAAATTTAAAACCAGAAGAGATTGTGGGTCAATATTTGGTTATTAACAAACACTTAAAAGAAAAAATAGGACCAGATACAAGATTAACCAATATCGTTTATATGGGGCAGGGTGAGCCCTTGCATAATTTTGATTTCGTTAAAAGAGCGACCCTTATAGTCATGGAAGAGAAAGGTTTAGGACTTGGGCAAAGAAAAATTACGCTTTCTACCTCAGGACTAGTTCCCCAAATTGAAAAGCTCTCAGATTTTCCCCCAGTCAATATAGCCATTTCCCTTCATGCATCGCATGATAATATTCGAACAGAATTAATGCCTATAAATAAAGTTTATGATTTAAAAAGACTTTTTGGGGCCATCAAGAAAATTCCCCTTAAAGCACACCGGCACATCACTTACGAATATATTCTTATAAATGACCTAAATGATAGAGATGAAGATATTTCCGGCCTTTTAGAACTTTTACCCAAAAAGGTTTCAAAAGTTAATATTATTCCTTTTAATGAATATCCTGGATCCGAATTTAAAAGACCTTCCAAAGAACGCATAAACTGGTTCCAAAAGCAATTGTTAGATAAGGGAATAATTACAACAATTAGGGCAACGAAAGGACAAGATATTCTTGCTGCCTGCGGACAATTAAAAAGCGAAATGGAAAAATTGAATCTTTGGGACTAAGCACCCCTCCAATAGTTTTACGAAATTTTTTCTTTGTGGGAACATATTAGTGAAGATAATTCAGGAGAATACTAATGCCCACAAAAAATCGCGCCATATTTGGAATCTTATTACTCGTTTTTTTCTTTTTTTTAATCTTACTTGGTTTTTCCATCTACACTATAAACGCCTTTAAAGATCCTGATGAAACCGGATTAAATCTACTCGGTGGTAGTGAAATAGCCGTAGTTGAGGTTACTGGCATTATTATGGAATCAAAAAATACAGTTGATAAATTAAAATTGGCCCTTGATTCCAAAAATGTTAAGGCAATTATCTTAAGAATTGATTCTCCAGGGGGAGCAGTTGGACCTTCTCAAGAAATTTATGAGGAAGTCATGAGGATTGATAAGGACAAAGATGATGGTAAGCCTGTTTACGCAAGTCTTGGGACTATTGCTGCAAGTGGAGGTTATTATCTTGCCTCTGCTACTAGAAAAATTTATTCAAATGCAGGAACACTAACCGGCTCAATAGGTGTAATAATGCAGTTTGTTGATATTTCTAGGCTTTTGGAATGGGCAAAAATCAGCTCCAACACTTTAAAGGCGGGAAAATACAAGGATATCGGACAGCCAACAAGGGCCATTACCAAAGAGGAAAAGAAATTAGTTGAAAAATTGCTCGAAGGAGTACACAAACAATTTGTAAAAGATGTCTTGGTAAATAGAAAAGATAAAATTAAAGGAGATATTTGGGCCCTTTCACAGGGACAAGTTTTTTCTGGTGAAGAAGCAAAAAATGCGGGCCTTGTAGATGAAATCGCTGGACTCTATGAAGCTGGTAGAAGGATACAAAAGGAATTAGGACTAAAGGGTGAACCTAATTTAAAATTTATAAAGAAGAAAAAAAATATTTCCTTTTTGGATTTTTTTGAAAACCTTGATGAAAATATTTCAAACCTCAAACTGGGGGGATTTGGAAAATATTTACCCATGTTCCTTTATTCGAGTAATTAGATTTTTTGAGAAGAAATTATGAATTTGTTTCAATTTTGGTCTTGGATCAATTCCCACCTTCTGATGGCCGTTGCATTTGGGATCACGATATTTCTTATTTATCATTATTTTGTTGAGCGAGATCAGGGCATTAGACTTTCGAAAAAATATAGAAACTCTGTATTTGAAACACAAAGTAAAATATTTTTAAACGCCACTCAATACCTTATATCCGGAAATAAAGATCTCGCCATTAGAGAGTTTTTAAATGCAGTTGATTTAAATAGCGAAACTTTAGACACATATTTTGCTTTAGGTGGTCTTTTTAGATCCAATGGAGAAATTGATAAAGCAATATCCATTCACAGATCCCTAATTAGTAGAGAGGATATCTCCGAAAGTGTTCGGGTGAAATCGCTAAAAGAATTGGCCTTAGATTTTGATAAGGGAGGTTTTTTAGATAAAGCGATAGAAACTTACAAGGATGTTTTAAAAGTAAACAGGGATCAGATTGAAGTTATCTCAGCGCTTTGCAGAATTTATGAGGATATTGGAGATTGGGACCAAGCTTATAAATACAGGACAATGCTTTCTAAGGTTGGATTGAAAAATCAGGCGGAAACCATTTCCCATATTTTGGTACAAAAAGCTAAAGGACATTTTGACATCCAAAATTTTTCAGCTTGTGGTGAAGAACTCACCGAAGCATTTAAATTTTTTCCTTCGGTATCAGGTAAGATTTTGCAGTTAAAGCTTTATTTGGCCTTAGGTGATCTTGATCAATCAAAAGGTTTATTAATAGAAGTTCTTAAAGAGCATCCCATGTTTGCATCCTTTTTATTCGAATCCCTTTCTGAAGGACTAAATAATGGCGAAAAAAATAATATTTACCGCCTTAATTTTGAAAAATTGAGGGAATTCTTTTTATTTATTGAGGATAAAGAGCTTCTTTCATTTCCCTCCGTTGTTTTGACTAGAATTAGGCTTTTAAAAGAAGCAAATAAAGTAAGTCAAGCTTTTGATATCTTATCGGAATGGATGAAAAAAAATTCTGAAAATTCCGAGGCTTTAAAAATTGAATATATCAAATTGTCCATATCCTTAGGAAAAAAGGATGATGCCCTTAGGGAGACCTCCAGTCTTTTGGAGAACTTTCATAAGTCTTTAACAAAACATTTTTGTCACCAATGTGGTTACAACTCGGATAGTATTTTTTGGCGCTGTCCTCAATGCCATGATTGGGAAACTATCCAATTTACATGGAAGGTATAAATTGAAAATAGTATTTTTTTTATTTTGGACATTATTTTTTGATTTAAATGCAACTTCCTTGCCGGTGGTTAATGATTTATATTTTACTTTATTTTCAGGACACCTTCACCAAGGGCCAAACGCTCAGTCAACTTCGCTAAAGATTTTGAATTGTGGAGATAAATTAAAAGTTATTACAAGTGATAAAGAGGAAAAAACAAATTCAAAGTTTGAATGGGTAAAATTGCAGACTGGAAATTATATTGGCTTTGTTAGAAAGGATTTTATTTCAAATGACCAACCATCCTGTTTTAATAATAAATACCTTAAATTTGTGGAAAAGTTTAATTTAGAAATCACAGATAAGTACAATTGGGGAAGATTGTATGATAATTATGTTTGGGGAAAATCAAAGGTAAAGTAAACATGAAGAATTTAATTTTATCAGTTTTGTTAATTATCCCGTCGTTGACCAAATCTCAGGATCCTTTGGATAATAAAAAGCCAGAAATTAAAACAGATTTTTCCAAAATAAAAGATGTATTGAAAAATGATCAATTGGAAGAAGAGGTAAATAAAAAATTAGCAAAAGAAAAAGGCCTAAAGGAACTAGAAGAAAAAGAATTAAAAGAGCGGTTTCTTGTACCGCAAAGTAATGAAATATGGTCATTCTTAAGTGAGCTTTGGATTATCAGAAATACAGAGAAATTAAAGTGGAATTTTGAAAAACCTGATTATGGCATGGATGAATTTTTTGCCAAGTTTTTGGAAGATCAAGGATACTATGAACTTAATTTTAAAATTTTATTGCTCGATAATTCACTGATCCCCCATTTTTGTTTACCCTCAAACCCCAATGAAGCAATTTTTTTATTCTCAGCTCCTTTCATGCGAATTTTGGATTTATCAAAGCTGGAAATTTCCCTTCTACTCTTGGAGGATTATAATCGAAATAAAATGAATCAGTTTAAGAATAGGGTGAAATCGCCCGATTTAGAAAAAACCTTCGGGATGAATTTCCAAAAACAAGAATTTCCGCAAAAAGTTTTTGATGATGTTTTAAAAAGTTATGATGATTTGGTTTTTGATAAAGGATTTAACTTTGAAGAGCAATTTGAAATCACAATGAAAATGGAAAGTATTTTAAAGTCAAATACAACCCTATGGAATACCTATTTAAATTTGATAGAAAAAATTGGTAATTTATCGAAAACAAATCTTCTTTATAAAGATTACGCAAAATTGTACCCTTCTCCGGAGATGCAACTAAATTGGTTAAAACCTAAGAAAAAAGCCTTATAGGGAGGGTAATTGATTTTAAGAAAAAAAATTTATTACTATACTTCTTTTTGTCTAATGCAAGTTTTTTTTGTGGTTTTAATTGTTTCACTTATATCTTTTATCCACTTTCTTCTAGGACATTCAATCGAAGTCATAGAGGAATGGATTTTCGATAATGGGTGGACAATAATTATTTCCGGAAAGGTAATTTCCTTAATTTTATTGTTTAAATTTTATAATTTAAAAAGAAATGAAAAATATCGGTGGAAAGAAAAAATCTGGAGTCATTTTACTTCGGTAAACAAGGAAACTCTTTTGGTTTTATTATTCTTTCTTTTTTTAGCGATTTTTTTTGGTTTTAATGAAAATAAAAGTTACGTTTTTGATGTTTTCAAATTAATAATTAGCTATTTTTTCGGTCTTCTATTCTATTTTCTTGATGTTTTTTTCTTGATGTTTTTAAGTAAGGATCAAATGGAGAAGGCGAATTGGTTATATTACCTTTTGTTTTCCCTTACTTTTGCGATTTTTTCAAAACTATCTTTTTTGCTGGTAACCATAAATAGCTCAACATCAAAACCAAATTTAATCGTAACCTTTTTTAATATGGTTATACTTCTTTTTTTATTGGATTTAAGTAGGCCAAAACCTTCCAATCTCACAAATCCACTTTTATTTTTAATTTTTTTTATTTGTCCAATGATGGCCGTGTTCAGTTGGGATCCAATTTGGGGAGGAACTTATTCCTTTTTCGAAAGCGGTGCACTTTTTGATGGAAAAACCTACTTGGTGGTTAGTATATTTATTTTATATTATTTAAATTTAAAGAATTTGAATTTTTCAAAAAATTTATTTAAAAAGGGATAACAATGGAATCAAATCAAATGGATATAATTAAATTAATACTCGGCTCCAGCCCCGTAGTAATAAGTGTTTTAATCCTTTTAATTTTTGGGTCAATAATTTCTTGGGCAATAATTCTTAATAGAACCTTTTATACAAAAAAAACTAATGAAAATAATGAACATTTTTTAAAAATTTATTATTCTAATGAAAATTTAAGAGACATATTTCTTAAATCGGAAGAATTGCCTTTTTCTCCTTTTAAGGCAATGTTTCTAGAGGGATATAAAGAATTGGAAAAAATTGAATCTAAGCTAGGGGACAAAGTTTATGACCATTTTAAAGATTTTGGATTTGGCACGATTGAAAGGGCATTGAAAAAAGGAGTAAATGAATCTCAAATTTCCATGAATAGTCTGCTATCTACCCTAGCATCAATTGGATCGATCGCTCCATTTGTCGGATTATTTGGTACGGTCTGGGGCATAATCAATTCTTTTAGGGGACTTTCCACTGGTGGAGCGACATTAGATGCCGTTGCACCCGGGATTGCAGAGGCATTGATTGCAACGGCCATAGGTTTAATCACAGCAATTCCTGCTGTATGGTTTTATAATAAATTTCAATATGAAAATTCTAAAATCAATTTGAAAATGGAAACTTTTGGCGAAGGTTTTTTAAACAATGTGGAAAGAAATTTAGACGAGGAAAAATAAAGTGGGTTTTAATCTCCAAGAAAAAGGAAAATATGTTGCAGAGATAAATGTTACACCATTTGTGGACGTGATGCTCGTTCTCTTAGTTATTTTTATGATTACAGCGCCATTAATGCTAAATGCAATTAAAATGGAAGTACCGAAAACCAAGGAAGTGAATAGAATTAATTTAAGTAATATTCAAGTTGTCCTTTCCTTTACAAAAGACGGGTCACTTTATATAGGAGATAAAAAATTTCCTCAAGACAGGATTATAGGAGCTCTTCATAAAGAACTTCAAAAAACCAAAGATAAAACACTTTTTTTAAGGGCGGATTATGATATTTCATATGGGAAAGTTGCAAAACTAATGTCCTTCTTAAAAAGAGGCGGGATTTTGATTATCGCTTTGGTAACAGAATTGGAAAAATCTTAGAAAAATGAAAACTTTAGGTAGGAAAAGTGAGAAGTTTTTTATTCCTAGGGAAAGTCTAGGGCCTTATACAAAAATATCCTTTTTAGCTCATTTTTTCCTTCTAATTGCTACAATTCTTTTCCAAAAAGGTTTTAATTTATTGCAACCAAATGCCACTATTACAACCGTAATTCCTGCCATTAGGGTAGATGTTGTAGGTATGCCCAAGATGACTTTACAGGAATTAAAAAAACTGAGTTTAGGTGAGGGAGGAAGTTCCATTTCTGAAGAGGAGCAAGTTGAATCTTCTGAAACCAAAGACGAAAGTGATATATCTTTTAAAAAGAAGGGGAGGAATCTTTCAGATATTTTAAGATCAGAGGCGTTAAAGAAGATTTCTTTAAAAGAAGATGATCAAAAAAGCGGAAAAGGGGGCAAGGGAAAAATTAAAGGAGATTTATCAGAATTAGTTCTAGAGGGGAACAAGATAAGTAAAGGAATGGCAATAATAGGAGATTCTAGAGGAATGGTTATGGGGCCATTTGGGCAATATGTTTCCTCAATTCCAGATTTCGTAAGGCCAAATTGGAAACTTCCAGCTACATTGTTAGATTCAAACCTTAACTGCCGGGTTCGAATTTATTTGAATGGTGACGGAAAATTGGAAAAGGCTGAATTGTTTGAGTCTTCTGGTAACAAAGAGTATGATAAAAGAGCGATACAGGCCGTGATGAATTCAAGTTTTCCAAAACCAAGCAAAGAAATTATTGATAAAGTTAGATCCGGTAATATTCTTCTTGGATTTCCACTTTAGGGCGTTTTTATGAAGACTTTTTTTTTAATTTTTTTATTTTTCCCATTTTTTCTTCCCGCACAGGATTTCAGTATTGTGGGGGTTGGAAAGGCAACCATCGATAAAGAAAATATATTAATAAAAAAACCAATTATTTATGGTTTAAAGAAGGACCAAAAAACACAATTAGAAGAAATTTTCAAAATCGTTAACAATGATTTTTTATTTTATAAAAAAAGATTCATTTTAAAAACAGATGATTATTCTGAAAATTGGCAAAAAGGAGTTCCGTTTTCAATTTTCAAAGAATTTAATTTAGATTTTGTGATTAAATCTGATTTTTATAATTCGGATTTGAATGCTTCCGACATAAAATATGAAATTAAGGTTTATTCAATTAAGAATGAAAAGATAATTTTTGAAAAAAAAGGAATTATTCGATTAGAAAATATAAGAAAAATTGCTCATAATTTTTCAGATCAGTTATATTCCTCAATAACCGGAAAGAAATCTATATTTGAATCAAAAATTATTTTTGTTAGCGATGTAACAACCTTAGGAAAAGGAAAAAATAGGGTTGTAAGAAAAGAATTATATAAAGTTGACTTTGATGGAATGAACCGAAAAAGATTAACCTACCATGATGGTATAGTTATCTCTCCTGCTATCTCTCCCGAGGGTGATAAAATAATTTATACTTTAATTGAAAAAGGTCGAATAAAAAAACAAATGAAATTATTTCTATTCGATCTGGTAAATAGAAAAACCACCCTAGTCTCTGATCTTAAAGGAATTAATTCGGGGGGGATTTTTTATTCAAACGGTAATGAAATTCTCCTCACTTTAAGTGAAGTTGGGAATGCTGAAATTTTTGCAAAAGATTTAACGACCGGAGTTTTAAGACGAGTTACTCAACACTACGCCTCGGATGTTGACCCATCCATAAATGCTGATGGGTCCCTAATGACGTTTCTTTCAAATAGGTCAGGCAAGGCAATGATTTATACTTTGGATCCAAGAGGGTTAGAAAAGGATGTAAAAAGAATCTCCTATGTTGGCCAGTACAATGCAACTCCCAGATTTTCACCAGATGGTAAGGAAATCGTATTTTCCTCTTGGTTAGATAATGGCTTTGACCTTTTTAAAATCAGTTCAGAGGGAACAGGCCTAGTCAGGTTGACAAAAGATTTAGGTTCTAACGAATCCCCGGTTTTTAGTAACGACGGTGAATTTATCGCCTTTTCTTCCCAAAAAGTCCTATCCATGTATGAAGCTGTTCAGGATATCCTTATAATGGACAGGGAGGGGGAAGTCCTCGGTTCAATAGTTAAAAACTTTGGTAATTGTTTATCTCCTAGATGGGCCGAATTCTACCTTGGGGAATAGTGGTCTCTCCAAAACTGTCCAACTAATATACAATCTAACACATTAGAATCATTGGGTTTTTAGTCAAAAACGACAATACGCACGAAAACCATTGTAAATTTTTTAGACGCAGAGTATTATGGTCAGGTTTAAACCTTTTTTGGGAGTTATATATGGTTAATAAAATTGAAGTTAACGAAATTTTAAATTCTCTTCTATCTACCCTGGAGGAAGGAAAATTTTTTAAAATTCTTACCTCCGCTATTTCTAAGGAAATAGGGTGCGATAATTCATTTTCTATTCTTATTCAGGATGGAAAAATATCCAAATTAATCGGCAGGCCGCAATCTCCTCAAAATTTTGAGGATAGATCCTCCATGCATGTTTTTAAAACGAAAAATCCGTATTTTTGTAACAACATAAATAGGGACCCACTTTTTATTGAATCAAATAGAGAGGGATTTGAGTCCGAATTAATTGTTCCTTTGGCCCATGAAGGAGATATTTTCGCTACACTTCATTTTCAGAATGAAATAGGAAAATCCAAGTTTTCCATAGAATCAGTTGATCAGGTAAATAAGATCCTTTCGATTTTGAAAACTCCAATTTCAAACATGAAACTTTATCTAGATTCTAAGAATCTGAATAATACTTTGCTAAAAAAAGTTGATGAATTAATAAAGGCAAAATCCAAAAAAATTGAGCCAAACGATTTTCAAAAGATTAAAGAGCCTGCTTTCTCTTTTAGATCAAATGTTATGGGCGATTTCCTAAATTTGGTAGATAAGCTATCAAAAATGGACAATCACATTATGTTGCAGGGTGAGGCAGCAACCGGTAAAGAATTATTAGCTAAAAGAATCCATTGCAGAAGTGAAAGAAAAGAAAACTCATTTTTTTCATTTAATTGTTCAACTACATTAGAAAAAAATTTAGAAAAAGAAATTTTTGGTTATGAAGAATTGGATGCCACAGGAAAACTTCAAATTTATGCAGGGATTTTGGAAAAAGCAAATAATGGAAGTCTTCTTTTAAAGGATATTCACCTTTTATCTACAGAATTCCAAAATCGAATTATTGAATTTATTAAAGAAAACAAAGCTTATAGAGTTGGAGGAATAGAACGATTTCCAAGTAATGTAAGAATAATCTGTACTATCAATACTCCTACCGAAGAACTTGTTTCCAAAGGAATCTTTAAAAAAGAATTTCCTTATTTTTTCAACTTAATTAAGGTTCCTTCATTAAAAGAAAGACAGGATGATATTGAGCTTTTGGCCACCAAATTTCTAAACGGTGCCAGAAATACAGAAGAGCATAAAACCCTATCTCCCTGTTTGGTAAAGGCATTAAAGGAATATTCTTGGCCTGGAAATATTAGAGAATTGAAAAATGTTATGGAAGAAGCCTACTTAATGGCCGATGGATTAGTAGTTGAAAGAATTCACTTGCCGCAGAGCATTATCGATAATAAATCTTCTAGTGACAAAGATAAAGTTCCGACAATTAGCTATTTAGGGATTACTCTTGGGGATTTAGAGAAGAAGCATATAGTGGATACCCTTGAGTATACCCAAGGAAATAAAACAAAAACTGCTAAAATTCTCGGAATTACGGTAAAAACATTGTATAACAAACTTCATAGTTACGGCATGATCACTGCAAAGGTTTGAGTTAACCTCAAATAGGATCTATAATTTGAAGCATGGGGTAATAAAATATGGAGTTGGATTTAGAGGAAAAAGAAAATCAAAAAGAGGCCCAAAGTTGGGTTTCTGTTAAAAAATCCGCCGAAATTGAACAGTTATATAGGTTCATAGAAGAAAATAATTTAAGGCGAGAGGCAAAAATTATTTTCGAAGCAATTTGGAAAAAAATAGGTGTTAAAAAGAAAAAATAACTAGCCAACCAAAATTTGAAACATGGAAGTTTCGCCAAGACAAAAAAGAATAATTTTCGATCCCATTTATGGATTTATTTTATTAACTCCAGTTGAATGGCAAATAATCCACACCCCTTTTTATCAAAGATTACGGTGGATCAAACAATTAGGTTTTTCTTTCTACGTGTTTCCTGGTGCTGAGCATTCTCGATTTGGCCACTCAATAGGTTGTATGTTTAATGCCCACCAAATACTCCATTCGATAGGAAGGGCCGTTTCGGATGAAGAATTAGTAAATAACACCCTAAACTCAAACGAAAAAAAATACCATCAATCGATCCGTCTTGGTGCCTTAATGCATGATCTAGGTACTTTCCCATTTTCACATACAACTGAGGAAGCTTACATAAAATTTGGAGAAAGCTCTAAACCCAATGTCCTAGATGATCATGAAAATCTTGGTGCTTTTATAATCAAAAATACTCGATTTCCAGGTGGTATAACAAACATTTTAGAGGAGAATGGGTTTGATCCCCAGCAAATTTCAGATTTGATTAAGGGAACCTCGCCATCCATTTTAGCAAATCAAATTCTTCATTCCGAAGTGGACTGTGATCGGATGGATTATCTTCTTAGAGATGCTCATTATACTGGACTTGAATATGGGACTTATGACCGGGAATATCTCCTACACCATTTTGAAGTAAAAATATTTGATAAGAAAGAGATCCTAACTATCAATAAAAATGCAATACATAGTATAGAAGATTTTTTAATGGCCAGATTTTCTTGGTATTCTCAAGTGACAAGGTCCAATAGAGGAAGAAAATACGATTCCGTCGCTGAGAAAATCTGTTCATTTATGTTAGAAAAAAAACGCTTATTTTGGTATAGCGAACTTTTGGAATTGGTAATCAAAAATCCAATGGGATTTTTGGGTTTTAATGATAACTACTTTTTAGGAAAAGTTCAGGAATGTTTGGCTTCAGGAATTTTTAAGGAAAATCCAAAGATTGAGGATATGGCCAACTGCCTTTTATTAGAAAAAGGTGTTAAATCAATTAAGCATCCGGACTTAAGACCTCAACTTCTGAATCAGGATGAACAAGAAAAATATATAAAGGTAAGGAATAAGGCCCAATCTAAGGTAGAAGAAATTAGCAATTTTCTAAAATCAAATGGGGGAAATAGAGATTGGATATTGGCAGAGGTTGAAACCAAAGATATTAGTTTCGTTAAGTCCTTGAAAAAAAACATTAAAGGTCTTAAGACTACAAATGTACTTCTAGAAAGGGATCCAGTAAAAATAAGCTATGATAATGGACAAGTAAAACTTCTTGCAGACGTAGATAATTCTATTATTTCAATACTTCAAAATACTAGTAACTACATACCCAACCTTTTTTGCTCCCAATCTGCTTATGATCTTCTTTTAAAGGCCAACATTATTGTTGAGTAAAGTTGAGCCCTTTGCTTTATTTTAATTACTAATTTAAAATTAAATCAGTTCCTTATTAATTAAGGAGAGGTTGCAACTTCAAATCAGGATGATTTGCAAGATGACTAATGGAAGGGTCTAAAAAATGTTGCAAAACCATTTAAATAAAACCCATGATCAAACGATATTTTCCTTAGAGGATGTATCTGTTAGATATGGAGATATTTTTGCCTTGGACGGAATTAATCTTAATATTTATCAGGGTGAAATATTATTTATTACAGGGGCCTCAGGAGCCGGAAAAACTTCTCTTTTAAAATTGTTAGCAGGCTCCATTAGTCCAACTAAGGGGAGAGTTCTTCTTCCAAATAGTTTTTTAAAGAATAAAAAATTTTTTTCGGTTCAGGTTTTTCAAGATCTTAGATTAATGGATAACCAAACTGGGGAACAAAATTTATTTCAATCGTTTGATCGAAAAATATATGATTCAAAAAGTTCTTTCGTTTCCGAAATGAAGGAGCTCTGTAGGGCATTTGGAATTATTGATAGGATTCATTTAAAGGTGATAGATGCAAATGGAGGATTAAAACAAAAAATTGCAATGGTTCGGGCCCTATTATCCCGTCCAGATTGCCTTATTGCAGATGAACCAACTTGTTCTTTGGATTATGATAACAATCGAAAAGTTTTTGATATTCTTTTACTTTATAATTTAAAAAAAAAATTAACAGTAATCTGGTCATCTCATAACAAGGAAATTGTTAGAAAATTTTCGGGAAGGATTATTCATTTGGATAATGGGAAATTGGTATATACGGGGCATGCATGTTTTATATAAAACAATTTTTTTCAATATTTAGAGATAATTTATTAAAAGGAACTTTCTTTTTTTTAATTTCAATTTCTTTTGTGTTGATAAGCGGAAATTGGGGACTTATAAAAGAAAAAATATTTGAATTATATCCTGATTATGCGAAAGGTCCCTCCTTTTTTGCACTTATTTCCTCAGATCAAGATTATTTAAACATTCAAAGAAAATTAGTAACATTGCCCGGCATTTCAAGCGTAATGATCTTAGAGAAAGATGCAGTTAAAGAGCAAACCAAAAAGTTAGTGGATAATTTTCAATTAAAGGATGAGGATTTAGGTTTTTTGAATTTTATCGCATTAGAGGTAATTTTCGATAAAAATATAACTGTGCGGGGCCAAGAATTAATCAGAAATTACTTAATTAAATTGGCAGGAGAAAATAATGTTACCTTAGGGAAAATAAATTTTCCTCCAGAAAGAGATGGGATTAAAAGCTTGTTGGATTTTATAAATATTGGAGGGGAGTGGGCAGTAGCCTTGATTTTTGGGTGTATGTGGTTTTTTGCACTTTTTATTCTAAAAAAAGAGGTGAAAAAATCTGCATATTTGATAGAACAATTCCAGAGAAAAAATTTCGTAGAAATTAAGATTTTGATTTCTGGAACCATTATTTATTATTTGATTTCCACTGGACTAATTTTTTTATCCGGATCACCTGAGTGGATTAGCGTTTTTTTGATTGGATTTTTCTTTTTAATAAGCCTAATTATAAATGGCGGTAAACACTCATGGGGAAAATAATTTTTATCTGCATAATTTTCCCGGTTTTTTCTATTGCAAGCATAAATTATTCTCCAAACTCTAATATTGGAGTTGAAAATCTTGTCTCTGTGGAAAAACAACTATCAAAATTAACCGTTGATATAGATCAATTGGAACGAACTTTGCAGGAAAAAAATAGAAAGCTTCTAAAAAATATAGAGGATAAAAAAAAAATCGAGGAAAAATTAACTCTAGTTAAAGAAACTTTAGAAAAAAACCAAAATGCATTAAACCTTCAAATAATTCAAGTTAAGCGATATTTTCAAAACGTTTTATTGGGTGAGGTCGGAGGCCCTGATATGCCTTCCACCTTGATGGGAAAAAAACTTTTAACTAAAATACTGGAGGATAAGGTTCGCGACCTTAAAGAGATTAAATTCAAAATGGGGAAAATAAATGAGGAGTTTATTGATCTTCAAAAAAGGTATGATTTAGTAGTCCAAACAGAAAGCGATTTAAATCAATTGTTAGGTAATTTGGAATTAAGAAAAAGGAAGCTTGCTGAAAATTATTTTGAAACACAAGAAAAAAAAGAAAAACTCTCGATCAAACTAAACAGAATTAGAACCCAATTACAATTAAAGAAAAGTAATCCAAAGGTTAATTTATCAGACGGATCCTTTTCCTCACCACTTGAGGATTACTTTGATGTAACTTTTAAAGATAAAGGTTTGACTTTTAAATTCAAGGGGCTAAATCAGATCTTCGCCTCAAGAAAGGGTAGAGTAGTTTACACTGGGAGCCTTTCAACTTACGGAAATGTCCTAATGATTGATCATGGAAATAATACACGATCAGTAATACTGGGAGATCTGGAAATATCCGTCAAAAAAGGTGAGGAAGTGAAAAAGGGTGAAATTATCGGGCATACCAAAGGTGATGCTTCAAAAGAAGGAAATTTATATTTCGAAGTAAGAAATAAAAATATAGTTCAAAATACAATATCTTTGATGGAAACTGATTTCTATCAGAACCATAAAGATAAGATTTTATAAAAGGATAAAATCAGAATGAAAATATTATTATTTATGCTAATGATTTTTTTATCTCAGGTTGTTTTTTCTATAGAGGGAAAGGAAAAATCAAAGGATGAGTTAAGATTTCAAAAATTAGATCAATTTAACAAAATTTTATTTCTTATTGAGAACAATTATTATCGCGAGATAGATTTTGATAAATTGATCGAGGGAGCTATGAAGGGGATGATGTCCACATTGGATCCCCATTCTGCTTATTTAGGAAAAGAAAATTTTGAAAAAATGGAGGAGGAGACCGAGGGAGAATTTGGAGGACTTGGAATTGAGGTTACTCAAAAAGATGGAGTAATGGTGGTCATTACTCCAATGGAAGATACCCCAGCCTATGAAGCTGGAATCAAAACTGGCGATAAAATAATTGAAATAAATAATGAAAATGTAGTTGGTTTGCCACTTGAAGATGCTGTCAAAAAAATGAGGGGCAAAGAAAATTCTAAAATTACCATTGGAATTCTAAGGGAAGGACAGGAAAAATTGACTCGAATAACTATTACCAGGAGAGTAATAAGAGTTAAACCTGTTAAGTATGAAATACTTCAGGATAATTATTTATACCTACGGCTTGTTCAATTTCAAAAAAAATCCTATCTAGCCGTTGCCGAAACGCTTGAAAAATTCCAAAAAGAATTATCAAAAAAAGGGGGTCTGAGTGGTGTGATTCTCGATTTAAGGGCCAACCCGGGAGGTCTTTTAGAAGAGGCCATTGATATTTCATCCATTTTTTTGCATGACGGTGTAGTTGTTTCAATTGAATCAAGAGACCCCAAAAATAGAGATGTAAGATTTGTTAAAAAAACAGGATTTAAGGATCTTAAGACACCATTAGTGGTTTTGATAGATGGTTCTTCGGCTTCCGCATCTGAGATTGTTGCTGGAGCGTTAAGGGACCAAAAAAGAGCGGTTTTAATGGGAACTCGAACGTTTGGTAAAGGTTCCGTTCAAACAGTTTCAAAAATTGATGAACAAAACGGGTTAAAATTAACTATTGCGCAATACATGACTCCAAATGGAAAGAAAATTCAGGCCTTAGGAATCAATCCCGATGTCGAATTAAATGTGCTTTCAGATAACTACAGTAAACTGTCAAAAGATGTAAATTATGTGAGAGAAGCGGACCTTAAAGGCCATCTTGATGCAGTGATTGAATCGGAAGAGGAAAAAAGATTGAGATTGGAAGAGCAAAAAAAAGTAGCCGCTGAATCAATGAGGAAGATGAAAAAGGGTAAGGATGAAAAAATTTACGACCCTATGGAAGATTATCAAGTAATTCAAGCACTGAATTATTTGAAGGCAAATAAAATCTTTAAAAAGATAAATTTATAAATTCCCAAGGCTTTACTCCTATATTAATTTAGTGTTGTGCAAGAGGAAAAAAAATATACTGTGACAGAGCTTGTCACAAGAATTAAAAATACACTTGAAGGCCCTTTTAAATCAATCACCCTGATTGGTGAAATAACTAATTTAAGTCTTTCCTCCTCTGGGCATTATTATTTCTCCTTATCGGATTTGGAGTCTTCTTTAAGTGGCGCACTTTTCAAGGGAGATGCCCTGAGGAATCCCCAAATAAAAAAAATTAGGGATGGTGATAAGGTCATTTGTTATGGCTCAATCGGTGTGTATGCCAAAAAGGGAACTTTTCAAATAATAGTTAAAAAGATCGAGGGAATTGGTAAAGGAGATCTCCTTGCTCAATTTGAATCCCTAAAAAAGAAACTTTCTGCAGAAGGACTTTTCGATTTAACATTAAAAAAAAGGATTCCAGCTTTGGCTTCTCGTGTAGCGGTCATTACATCTAAAGAGGGCGCCGCTGTCCATGATTTTATAAATGTTTTCAAAAGAAGATCAATTTGGTCAGATCTTATGATTGTCCCAGCTGTAGTCCAGGGGCCAGAAGCAACCAGATCTCTGAGAAAAGGGTTGGCCCAGGTTTTAGAATATAATAAAATACATGAAAAAAAAGTGGAGGTTATTGTATTCACTCGAGGTGGAGGGAGTTTAGAGGACTTGTGGGGATTTAATGATGAGAATTTAGCAAGGGAAATTTTTAATTGTCCGGTACCAGTTATCTCTGCAGTTGGCCATCAAGTGGATTTTACCATATGTGATTTCGTTGCGGATTTCCGTTGTGAAACTCCATCTGCAGCAGCGGAAATTTTAACCGAAGGGCAAACCAAACTATTTGAGGCACTAATTAATTCTAAAAGACGAATGTTTTCTGAAATAAAACATAAACTTTCTTATTCCAAAAATAATCTTGAAGAAAAAAATCCTAGGGAAATCCTAAACCGCATTTGGAAAATCTTTTTGGAATTACAAAGGCGTCTGGAAAAAGGAAAAATTACCCATAGATTTTATCAATTATCCCGTTTTCATGAAAAACAACTTTATTTAGATGATTTGGGCGTAAGGATTGCCCAAGCCACTTCCAAAAGACTAACAGCCCATAAAACATTACTTGAGAAGTTCAATGAGTTGCTAAGGGTATTAAATCCTAATAACGTTTTAGGTAGAGGGTATGTCTTTTTAAGAGATGAATCTAAAAGAATCATTTCTTCTTACGAATTATTTTCTAATCTTAAAGAGGGAGATCCTTTACAGGTTCAATTTAAGGATGGATTGGGGAAAGTAGTTAAGGGAGGTTAATTTGAAAATCAGGTTATTTCTTTTAATGTCGGTTTTATCCTGTTCAACCCATACAAAAAATAATGAAGGAGAAATTTTTACTATTTCCTTAAAACCTGGAGAAGTAAAAAAAATTGTTCTTCAATCAGGGACTCTTAGGGAGAATGATGAGGTTTTTTGTAAAGAAAAAAGGATTCCTTGGTTTACAAATAAAGAAAAAACTCTTTTTTTTATTTCGGAATCTTATTTTTCGGAACTTAATCCATTTTACTGTATAAGGAAAAACCAGGAAGGTGATAAAAAAATAGTTAGAGTCCTACTTGAGGAAAAAGCATATCCGTTTGAAAAATTATCGGTTCCTAAGGAAAAAATAGAATACTCCAAAAATGATCTAGAAAGGATCACCAAAGAAACAGAAATTTTGGCCACAATTTATGAACAAAGTGTTGGGGCTTTGTTATTTGAGGGAACCTTTGAGATACCCTTAAATGCCCAGATTACTTCCCAATATGGAGCAAAAAGATTGTTTAATGATAAAAAAAACTCTCAGCATCTCGGGATTGATTTTAAGGCCAACGTTGGTACTCCAATAAAAGTTTCAAATTCGGGAAAAGTAGTTTTGGCTCAAGATTTATTTTTTACCGGGAATACAGTTATAATTGATCATGGACTTGGGGTTTTTACAATGTATGGACATCTATCAAAAATTTATGTGAAGCAAAATGAATCCATTTTTAAAAACACCTTGATTGGTCTTTCAGGAAATACTGGAAGGGTAACTGGCCCCCATTTGCATTGGGGAGTTAAGGTTCAGGGGAATTGGGTAGATGGTAACTCCTTGATTCAAGAGACCGAAACTCTTTAAAAGTGTCCTTTGGGAAATCCTTCCTCATTTGGATGTTGATCAATAAAATTTTCTAATTCTTCAAAAAATTTGTTGGGGTCGGAAGCTGGAAGGGATTTAAAAAAGAAGAAATAATCATTGTTATTTTTTGCAAATTTCAAATAATTTTCCATAAACTCTTTCACTAGGCCGGGAAAAATAGAGATTTTTGATTTTTCCTTTTCAATCTTTGGATTTTTATTTATCAAAAATTGCAATAATTTTTTCTTTTGAGCGGGATATTTTAAAATTAGTTGAGATTTATGATTAAGGATGTTGAGAGGATAAACAATATACTGACCTAGGATGAGGTGATTACCAAATACAAAATCCCCAATTGAGGAATGTTTAATTGGTCCTTCTGAAGAATTAAGATTTTTTATACTATCTGGTAAATGTTCTTTCCATAAAAATTCTAAAGCTTCTTCTATCGTTTCCTTTTTTGTTTTATTTGATAGATTTGCAAATAGGATTAGGGCTTCTAAAAAGGTGCCATATAACTTTACGGTTATTAACTCCCATGGAATGGATGATACTTTCCTTTTTAAATAATCCAACTCCCTGGCAGAACCCGAGCATGGTAATGTAAATAGAATGACTCCTTTTTCTCCCTTTATTTTAAATGTAAATGGAGTTTTAATTTTCTTTAAATCATCAAATATAAATTTTTGATCAATTCCCTTAAAATATTGTTTCCTATCAAGTTCAAACCGATCCCTGGGATAATAAAGGTGGTTAATTTTGGTAATGCCTTTTTCAATAAAAATTTTCAAATAAGAAAGAAGTAATTTTGCTGAAGCATTGGCATCATCTATTGCCTTATGTGCCTTTTTATGAGGGATATGAAAAATTGAACACATATAATTTAAATTAGAATTTACCAATGTAGGCATCAAAAATTTTGTCATTAAGTTGGTACAGAGAGTTTTGTTTTTTAGAGGTGATTTTTTTAACCTTTTTAAAACTGAATAAAAAAATGGAACGTCGAAAGAAATATTATGGGCCACCAATATTGAGTCACCCATAAACTCAATTATTTCATCTATTACTTCTTCAATCATTGGTGCATTTTTTACGCTTTCCTGGGAAATTCCTGTTAAATTTTGAATAAATTCAGGGATTTTAATTTCGGGGTTTATTAAAAAATCTTTTGTTTTTACAATTTTTAGATTCTCAATTTTTACTAAGCCAATTTCAATGATTTTATCAGTTTTTTGGTTTGAACCTGTGGTTTCTAAATCAAATACACAAAAGGATAAACTGGATAATAGTTTTTCAGAATCGGAATTTTTCATGGTTTATTTTACCAAGTTTAAAAGTAACTTAAAATTGGTTTTTATCAAATGGTGGGAATTTAAATGGTACATTTTATTATTTCCAAAGAATTACCCAATTAAACCATCTTTTTTTTCCGTATTAGAAAAGAATATTTTGTTCCCATTGCTGGGAGTCATTAACATTTAAAATTCTATTAATTTCCATTAATTTGGAAATTTATTTTTAGAACACTAAATCTTTTTTGTTAAAAAAAATTGTAAACGATTTTTTAAAGTGGGTTTGAAAATAGGAATAACTGACTCAGGTTTAAAATTATATTTGGGTTGATGATCCAATTCCCCTTTTTGAATAATTTGATTGATTAGAGAAAGGTAATCTTTTGCCATTCTTTTTAAACTAAAAAAATCTTCGACTGACCTTCTACAGTTTTTAGGTTTTATTTCGGAAATTTTATGCCATGAATCCAACAAATCATTATAATTTTTACAAATTATCCCTGTGCCCTCACGAACTAGTTCTGACATACAGCCATTTGAGGATGTTATAACAGGGGTTCCGCAGGCTAGTGCCTCAAGTGGTGCCACTGCACAAGGTTCATCCCAATTTGTGGGGTAAATTAAGGCACGGGCCTTGGACAATATTTCTAATTTTCCTTGGGATTCATTAATCATTCCGTGGTATTTTACAAATTTAGTATCTATCCCTTTTCCGCCAATTACTTCAAGCCTTACTCCTAAATCTTTTGCAAAATTAATACAGGTTTTTAAGTTTTTTATCCTCCATGATGCTTTGGCTAAAAAAACAACATAGTCTTCCTTTTCTTCGACAAAAGGAAATTTTTCTGGATTTAGGCCATTATAAATAAAAAATTTTGCATTATGGTTTTTCGCATGGCTTTGACTTAAAAAATTTGTATTTTTCCAATAGAGCTCATTAGGATGGCCATTTCCATGGGAAGTAGCAAGGAAAGGAATCTCGGGGGTAAAGGGTAAATGTTGATGTAAGTGTAAAAAATCAAGGTTTTTTGGAAGCCATTTATTAGGGTGAAGTTTTTTATAATCTGGGGGAAGTTCCGATTTGTTAAAATTAACAATATTACTTCCCTGGCGGGAAATTATAGTTACTTCATGTCCCAGATTTTTGTACTCCTCAGCTAGGGCCATTACTATTCGTTCAATTCCTCCATAATTTTTAGGAGGAAGAATTGAATCATGAAGTAAACCAATTCTCATATTTTTCCTTATCTAATATTTTTGATACCTGAATTTTATTAGTTAAATTCCATTAAAACTTGTTTTGGATAACAATGGAGAGATATCCTGACATTATGCGAAGCATCATTTTTTAACCTATTTTGCCAAATAAAAAGATTGTTTGAATTACCCGCTTAAGTTTTAATTACCAATAACCTAAAAATAAAATATTTAAAATTATGAGAAAAATAATACTACTTCTTCTTTTTGTCTCCTCCTGTGCAACAAGATCCTATCCTAATAGGCATGTTTCTTCCGAAGATCAAATAGGAAGGGTGGTATTAATCGGTATAGATGGCCTAATTGGTGAATATATCGAACAAGGAGATATCCCAAATATTAGAAAGTTGATGGCCGAGGGAAGTTATACCTTAAAAATGATCAACGAAATCCCAAATGAGAATGCCACCAATTGGTTTTCAATGTTCTCATCCACTGATTCATCCTTTCACGGAATATTGGAATCGAATGGAACTCCTCAGAATCAGGATCAATTCACCACAATTTTTAAGGCCTTTAAATCCCAATCCCCAGAAGAAAAGGTAATAGCAATTTTTAATTGGGATGGAATAGTCCCCTTAATTATGGAAGAGGAGACTCAGGTCATAGATAAAAATAATAAAAGTGCCGCTGAAATCGAAGCTGCATCGATTGATACCATAAAAAAGGTAAAACCTTTATTTTCTTTTATTTATTTTGGGGATGTTGAAAAATCAGGCCTTAAGGATGGTTGGGGTGGAAAAAAATATTTACAAGCTCTCCATGAGGTTGATGCAAGTATTGGGAAAATTATATCTTCCTTAAAGGAAGAAGGGATCCTAGACGAAACCCTTATCGTAATTACTTCCGGGCATGGAGGAAAAGAAAAAAGTCATAGACCAGAACCCTCTATCTTTAGGGAAATTCCATTTATAGTTTTAGGTCCAAATATAAAATCTGGAAATATAATAGGTGAAAATTTAAGGATCATAGATATTATACCCACCATTTCAGCGGCCATTAATTTAGCGCCATCTTGGAATTGGAAAGGAAAAGTTACTTACCAAATTTTTAAAGATACACCAAAAGTACTGCCCTCTTTTCCCCCAGTCGTGGAGCCTCACCTTTCAAAAATGACTGCGGGTTTAAAATGGGGAAAAAATGCGTATGCATTTCAGGAAAAGGATTATAGCCGGTTTAATTTAGTATCAGGAGAAGAGGAAATAACAGGTAGGTCAAATTGGAATTTTTATGGGCTAGAAAAATTTAATGATGGTCCAGAAAACATTGATGCTGCCATAAATTGGGGTAACGGGACATCCTATTTTTTCAAGGGAAAAGAATTTATAGAAATTGACCTTAAAACTAATCGTCCCTCGATGGTTAAAAAAATAAATAAGAAAAATTGGCCGGTTTTAGAGAATTTTTCTAAAATAGACGCTGCTGAGAATTTTGATCAGGGTTTGGCCTATTTTTTTAGTGGTACCCAATTTGTAGTTTACGATGTTAGGCACAAAGAACCTCTTAAGGGGTATCCTCGTACTATTAAAGCAGAGAATTTTCCAGGTCTTGAAAAGTTCACTGGAGGAGCTTCCGATTTTGATGCTGTAATCAATTGGGGTAATGGTAAGGTCTACTTTGTAAAAGGAAATGAGTATATAAGATTTGATATAAAGTCCTTTAAGGCCGATGAGGGTTTTCCTAAAACTTTGAACTAAACTTATTCTTGCCTTTCATTTTCTTGCATAATAACTTGTTCCCTTGAGATTTATGTACTAAGAAGACGCTATGCCCAAAGAACTGGTTATTAATCAAACACTAAACGAGTGCCGAGCAGCATTGATTGAGAATGGTGAAATTCTCGATTACCTAATGGAACGAGGTAATGATGAAAATATTGATCGGCCATCAGTCGGTAACATTTATAAAGCCAAAATTTTAAGAGTTCTCCCTGGTATGCAATCTGCTTTCCTTGATATTGGATATGAAGAGAAAGCGGCTTTTTTATATGTAGATGATGCTTATCTCCCCACTCTGGATGAGCAAAGGGAAATGGCCAAAAAAAGCCAAGAATCTTTTGATACTAGACCAGGAGAAACTATTCCAGATGAGCTTAGTACCCTGACCGAAACCGTTGACATGAGGTTTAGACCAAAAAATCCGATTGAAGAATTATTAAAGGAAGGGGAAGAAATCATTGTACAGGTTGCGAAAGAGCCGATTTCCAAAAAAGGACCTAGGGTTACAAAGCTGATCACGCTGGCCGGAAGATATGTAGTATTTATGCCGTTTATTGAACACATTGGTGTTTCGCGAAGGATTGAAAATGAAGGTGAAAGGGAAAGACTAAAAGATATCCTGGAAAAGATTAGACCAGAAGGAAGGGGAATAATAGCAAGAACAGTTGCTGAAGGGCAATCTGCGAAAACAATTAGATCCGATTACAATATGTTGATTAAGATTTGGCGTGAAATTCTTAAAAAGAGCGAAAAGGCCAAAGCACCTTCTTTAATCTACAAGGATTTAAGTTTTATTCAGAAAGTTTTAAGAGATATAACCGATGAAGATGTTTCTCAAATAATTGTGGATGATAAGGAGAACTTCAGAGAGGTTGAAAAGTTTCTAGGAAAGTATCTCCCTACGGTAAAGGGAAAAATTAAAAAATATGATGGTCCAACTCCAATCTTTGAACATTATGGGATCGATTTAGAAATTGAACGAGGCCTTTCCAATAAAGTTTACCTTCCTTCAGGGGGTGTTTTAAATATAGACCAAACTGAGGCACTAGTATCGATCGATGTAAATACCGGAAAATTTGTCGGGAGAAAGACCTTAGAAGATACGATTCTAAGAACAAATCTTGAAGCTGTAAGGGAGATCGCTTACCAACTAAGACTTAGAAACTGCGGTGGGATTATCATTATTGATTTTATTGATATGGAGAAAGAGGAAAATCGGAATTCTGTTTATTCCTCCCTCCTTGAGGCACTTAAAAAAGATCGGGCGAAAACAAACGTTTTACCAATTTCAGGATTAGGATTGGTAGAGATGACTCGAAAAAGGACCAGAGATACCCTTTCGAGAATAATGTGCGAACCATGTTTGAATTGTGAGGGCACTGGTAGGGTTAAATCCACGTTAACAGTAAGCTATGAATTAGTTAGGGCCTTACATAAAGTTTTAGGCGGTAAATCCAAAAATTTCAAAAAGGTTTTTATATACGCTCATCCGGAGGTTACTGCTAAATTATGTGGGGAAAAACTGGATGTGATTTCAAACCTTGAAAAACTTTATGGTACATCCTTATTAATAAGGTCTGAAAATAACTACCACATTGAGCAATATGAAATTTTTCCCCAAGAGTTTCAGGCAACGTAATTTCAATAGCTTAGGATAGCCAATTTTTTTCTAACTACATTTAATTATTAAAAAAAAGGTGTTAGGTTACTCTGCAGCAAAATTTAATAAACTCGCCCTTTTCTTTGAAAAAGGGCCATTGTCCAGGAGGAATCGTAATGATTTACGAATTAGCAGTCGTTTTAAAAGAAGATGCCGGTGATTCAGGTGTAGAAAGCATCTCAAAGATTGTTCAGGAAGTAGTTAAAGAGTATCACGGAGAAGTCCTGATTGAGGATAGCTGGGGACTCATTAATTTCGCACAACCATCATCCGATGGAAAAAAAAGAGGTAATTACCTTTATTGCCTTTTCAGGGCAGATACCCAAATCAACAAAGAGTTAAACAGACGATTCAACATTAATGAAACGGTTTTAACCTCTATGATTGTAAAAAAAGGGGAAGACACTGAAGCTGAGGCTTTTGCAAAAGCTTACAAATGTCCTTATTCCAAAAAATATAATGGTTCAGTGGCAGACGGCCAAACTGATGAGCTTATGGGAATGATGGATATGGAAAAGGACAGAAAGAAAATGTCCAAAACCAGAACCTGTTGGTTTACCGTTAAGAAAATTACAGCCGATTGGAAAGATCCAAAAACTTTTTCATGGCTAATTAATGATTTTGGAAAAATTTCACCAGCAAGAGTTTCGGGAATTTCCAAAAAACACCAAAGGTTTGCAACAACTGCAATTAAACGAGCAAGATGTATTGGTCTTGCTAGCAGCCTTTCAAGTCGAATAGGCCGGTAAAATAACTAATTTGGATTAAATAAAATGCAAGTTGATGGAAAATCACAAAAATTGATGGAAGAGGAAGGAAATAGCCTGATTGGTAAATTAGGCATTTTGGCTCTCCTTGCAGTGGGACTATTGATGTTTCCACCACTATCAATTTTGGCCCCTGTTCCTTTCGCCTTTGCCGCCTTAACTTTGGGACGATTAAAGGGAATGGCATTTGCGGGGTTTTTATCAATTGGGATCACCTTATTGGCCATTTATTTCCCTGATTTTATAAATCCTATTGCCAGAGGTTCAATATTTCTAGCAGTGTTGGGTTTATTTTTAGCGGAAATGATTTTTAAAAAGATTCATCCAATAAGAGGATTCATTTCAGTAGGTATTTTTTTAAACTTATTTTTTGGATTAATTTTGGGAGTTGCCATTTTGGGCGCCAATTTTTCTCCAAAAAAAGTTGTATATGAAGGTGTTACAAAATTAGTGGCCGAATTTAAGGCTTCGGATAAGTTGAATTCTATTAACACCGAAGATGGTGAGGATGCTCGTGCCATTAAAGATATGATTAATAATCCACAAAGTTTGGTGGATAAAATTGTATCTTGGTTGCCCGCTGGAATTTTTGTAACCATTTTCTTTACCTGTTGGCTTTGCTTTTATGTAATCCTTAGAAATTCTCTCTTCTGGAGGCAAAAAGTAAAATATCCGTTTGGTATAAGAGATTTTCTAAGATTTAAGGTTCCTGATTTTTTTGTTTATCCCTTAATAATTGCCTTGGTATTAACCCTAGGTGGAGAATATTTAGGTGGGAATATAGGAACAACAATCGGTGGAAACCTCTTGTATTGTCTTGGAGTTTTTTATTTTTTTCATGGTCTAGGGATTTTTGTTGATCTCTTAGATTATTTGAAGGTTCACGGCCTTTTAAGAACTTTAATGTTCGCCATAACCTTTATTTTCGCATGGAGAGTTCTAGTTATAGCAGGTGTTTTTGACTTATGGGTTAACTTTAGAAAATTTTTTAACAAGAATAATAATTTAAAAAAATAGTATTTTAAGGAGTTTCAAATGAAAGTAATATTAACTAAAAAGGTTCCCTCTCTTGGAAATATCGGGGAAGTCGCTAATGTCTCCCAGGGATTTGGAAGGAATTTTCTTTTCCCTAATGGACTTGCTGTTCTTGCCGACGAATCAAATAAAAAACAGCTTGAAAATGAAAAAAAACGTTTAGCAAAGAAAATGAATGAAGTAAGAGACCAGGCTTTGGCACAAAAGAAGCAAATTGATGAGATCTCATTTGAGCTAGTAAGACGAGTGGGGCCGAATGGTAAACTGTTTGGGATGATTACCACCTCTGAGCTTGCAAAGAATCTTGAAGAGAAAGGAGTCCACGTTGAAAAAAGACTAATTACTCTTTCTTCTCCAATTAAGTCATTGGGAAGTTATAAAGGGATGGTAAAACTTTTTAGCGACGTTGAGGGCGTTTTCAAAATAAAGGTAGTAATGGATCCAGAGCAGGCAAAAGAAATGAAGGAAAAAGAGGCTGAAGCTATTAAGGCCAAGGCGAAGAAAAAAGCCGAAAAACCTGTTGAAAGTACAGAGGAAAAGGCCCCTCAGACTGAAGAGGAAAGATTAAGAGAAGAGGCCGAGAAAATAATTTCGTAATTAAAAGCTCAATTTTAATTTATAAAGGGGATGGTAACACCATCCCCTTTTTTTTTGACGCAAAATTTTGGCTTAGATGGCATTGCCAGTATCCTCCTACTTTTTTAGATTTTATGAAATATGAATGAAATTAAAGAACTCCCCCATGATCTTCTCGCCGAAAAATCCCTCTTAGGGTGCATGATTTTCAATTCACAGGCAATTGACGAAATTTCTGAAATCAAATTAGATAAAGGTGATTTTTATCACCCACAATATGCTGTCATATTTGAAAGCATTATGGATATTTTTCATTCTAATAGGCCGGTAGATTATGTAACTTTATGCTCCTTATTATCAGGTAAGGGAAAGCTTGAATTGGTGGGTGGACAGGAGGCAATTTTAAATATTGTTGAAGAACAGGCTTCTTCTGCAAACATTTATCATTATGGAAAAATTGTTAAAGACAAATCAATTTTCAGAGAAATGATAAAAACCGCGAGTCGTATGGCCGATAGAGGTATGAAATTCTCAGGCAATATCGATGATTACATATTGGAGATGGAGGAAGCATTTTTTAAACTTACCTTATCATCAAAAAAGGAAGGCCTTCAGAAGATAAATTCGGTATTAAAGCAGAATTTAAAAGAACTGGAAGATACTTCAAGAAAACCAGGACAATTGATTGGTTTATCAACTGGGTATCCCAATTTAGATGGTTATTTGCTGGGAATGCAACCGGGGCACTTACTCGTTTTAGCAGCAAGGCCTGGTATGGGTAAAACCGCGTTTGCTCTAAATATTGGAGTTAATGCTGTAGAACATTCTGGGCTTCCAATCGCAATTTTTTCCCTGGAAATGATGGCCGTAGAACTTTCATCAAGACTTCTATCTGCCAAGGCAAAAATTGATTCCAAAAAAATAAGATCAAAAAATTTTATTGAAACTGATCTTCGGAGTATTGCTAGAGCTGTAAAGGAACTTTCCGATCTTCCAATTTTTATTAATGATGAACCAGTCTCAGTTTTTGATATTCAAAGCCAATGCAGAAAAATCAAAGCGGAAATGGGACTAGGCCTCGTAATAATCGATTATCTCCAATTAATGAAACCACATAATAATAACCCCAACCGAGAACAACAAATTTCAGAAATATCCAGAGGACTTAAAGAGATGGCAAAGGAACTAGAATGCCCTGTCCTAACGTTATCTCAGTTAAATAGGGGAGTTGAAAACAGGCCAGGAAACAAAAGGCCAAATGTCTCTGACTTAAGGGAATCTGGGGCAATAGAGCAAGATGCAGATGTAGTAATGATGATATATAGAGATGAAGTTTATAATCCAGATTCAAAGGATAGGGGAATTGGTGAGATAATTATTGGAAAAAATAGGAACGGAGAAACTGGTACTATAAGATTGTCCTGGGTTGGGAGATATACCAGCTTTGAAAATATGTATTATGAGGGAA
>Ga0180061_1000042_pt1 | contig 27397 bp, 25 predicted proteins | sample EasRivT27_16_10D_FD_121769 | JGI IMG/M metagenome (GOLD analysis project Ga0180061, IMG submission 121769) | Soil microbial communities from meander-bound floodplain in the East River, Colorado, USA - East River metaG ERMLIBT27_16_10D | ecosystem: Environmental > Terrestrial > Soil > Floodplain ...
AGCTTTTATATTCTACTTTTATTACTCCGTTAGATAGGGAACATATTTATTCCCTAATCAGTAAGATGGATGACATTCTTGATTTTATTGAGGCTGCCTCCGAAAGGATGCTTCTTTTTGATATTAGAAAAAATACCCCTGAGATGGTGGCCCTTGCAGATATTTGTGTTAGGGCCTCCCTGGATATTAAAATGATGGTTTCAGGCCTTAACCAAATGAAGAAACCTCAGGAAATGTTGAAAAAATGTATAGAGATTAACAGCCTGGAAAATGAGGCGGATCATGTCCTAAGGTCTGCGATTGCAAAACTTTTTAAAGATGAACCAGACACCCGAAATCTTATTAAATTAAAAGAAATTTATGAGCTTTTAGAGACCGTCACCGACCGTTGTGAAGACGTTGCCAATATCGTGGAGAGTATTGTTTTTGAGTATTCATAAAAGGGGTTTGTGATGGATCATCAATTGTTAATAGTTTGCCTAATTGTTTTTGTTGCCTTGGTGTTTGATTTTATGAACGGCTTCCATGATGCTGCCAACTCAATCGCCACTATTGTCTCAACCAGAGTTTTAAAACCCCAATGGGCGGTAATTTGGGCAGCATTTTTCAATTTTATAGCATTTTTATTTTTTGGTCTAAGTGTTGCTACTACCATCGGAAAAGGGGTAATTGATCCAACCATCATTGATTCATCAATTATATTTTCCGCATTGGTTGGAGCGATCGTTTGGAACGTTATCACTTGGTATTACGGAATTCCTTCAAGCTCTTCTCATGCTCTTATTGGTGCCTTAGGTGGTGCGGCAGTTGCCAAATCTGGAGTTTCCGCTTTGATTATTAGCGGATTTACCAAAATTGGGCTTTCCATTTTTATCTCACCATTAGTTGGTTTTGTTTTGGCCTTTATTTTTATGACCTTAGTATCTATTATTTTTTTTAAGGCCAATCCAATGAAAGTGGATAGTTGGGGAAGAAGGATGCAACTTGTGTCAGCTTCTCTTTACAGTTTGGGGCATGGTGGAAATGATGCCCAAAAGACTATGGGGATCATTACCGTTTTACTTTACTCCACAGGTTATATGAAAGGAGAATTTCATGTTCCCCTTTGGATTGTTCTAACTTGTCACGCGGCCATGGGGCTTGGGACCCTTTTTGGGGGTTGGAGGATTGTTGAAACCATGGGAATGAAAATTACCAAATTAAAACCAATAGGTGGATTCTGTGCTGAAACCGGAGGGGCCTTTACTCTTTTTATGGCCACCCATTTGGGAATTCCTGTTTCCACCACCCACACGATTACCGGCTCCATTATGGGAGTAGGTGCGGTTAACAAACTTTCTGCAGTAAGATGGGGAGTGGCCCGCAAAATCGTTTGGGCCTGGTTAATAACTATACCAGCATCGGCCTTTGTATCAGGTCTTGTTTGGTGGATGATTCATTCTTGGATAAATTAGCGCATTCGACGATGGCGTGGCTCTTTAGGTTTTTCAGGACTGCCCTTTGAAATTAAGACTGCTCCGGCGATTGCAGCCGCTAATCCAGCGACCATTAAAGGAACCCCAACCACCATTCCTCCCAAAGTAAAAGAGAATAAAAGACCTGCAACTACAAGCCCAGCTCCAACTCCCATCAGCACTCCGCCGCTAATTTTTTTCGATTTCATGCTATCTGCGTAGGCGGAACCGATGATGAGATCCATGGGATTAAAACTTGAAGACTTTGGACTTTTTTCAATATTTACCAAATTTATCTTTATCTGATTTTCCATAAAACTAAAGACTTCTCCAGCAGAAACATTTGGTCCTATAAGTCTTGGTTTACGGCATCCAAATTCCTTGCCTTCTACGAAATCATCGAAGCGAAAATATTTATAGGAGAGGCTGGTATTTCGGTTATAAACACATTGTTTGTTAAAATTGAAAAGATTCATTCCCCGAATTTGGGATTTAAATGCTTGGTAAAATTTATATAAATGGGGGAGTCTGATAAATTCTTTTTCTTGAAAAGATAAAAGCATAAAAAAGACGCCATCCAAGGCCTCTCCTACCTTAAGATTTTTTGTTTCCGGATCAGATTCTAATTGTTTTAAAGCATCCTCAATTATTCTTTTTTCCTGAATCTTCTTACTTAATTTGAGACCTTCCTTTAAATAATCGCCAATTGTTAAATTAACCCTTTTTACATATGGAGATAACTGCGTTTCTTGAGCAACAACGGGTTGAGCGGCCAAAAGGAAAATTAGCAACATAGAAAATAATTTTTTCATAAGGTTAATTTTAGCACAGATTTAATTTTCGAATAAAAAAATTATCTAAATGAAATTAATTTTAAATCTAAACTACCGAAAAAATATAAAAGATTAAGGATAAATTTATGAAAAATAAAAACGTTATTTTATTGTTTTTAGCAATTATATTTATTGGAGTAGGGATTTATTTAGGGATGCCTGAAAAGGAAACATTGGAAGATGTGGTTGCGAGGGAATCCAAATTATCCCAAGGAGATAATATTAAACAAAAAGATATAAGCACCAGAGAACCAAGTTCTATCCAAAAGCCAGGAATTAAGGAAGCACCTCCGGAAACAGCCAAGTCTTATAAAGAAAATTTATTTAATGATCCGGTTGTTAAAAGTTTAAAAATCAGAACCAAAGAAATCTTTAAAAATTATCCCTTCGCGGAGGAAATCTCAGATTGGATGGCGATTGGTGTGGTAATGGATAGCTCCCAAAATTATGGAAAAATATACTTAGGAACTTTAAGAAAATTAAATAAAAAACCTAAGGAAGTTTTAACTGCTTTAGAAAAAGAGATCAAAAATTTAAATGAGAAGGATTCCTTTATAAGGAATATGTTCTTAAATTTGGCCAATAATCTTAAAGTTTCTGGCCCAGAGAAAATAAGTTTTTTTGGCCCCGAGGTTGCTCGAACCATTAAATTAGATGAAAAGGGAAATTTAACCGAAGATTCCATGAATATAACCATTTCAATGGAATTTTTAAAAAAATATGCGAAATCTGATAAGGATGCGCTTGAATTTGCCAAAAGGGCCATGGATTTAAATGGCAGCGACCCCAAAACAAAACAGGAATTGATGATTAGGATTAAATCTTATTTTCCCCAAATCGTTGATGAATTAAATAGGAACTAGAGATTCAGGAGTCAAAGATGAAATTTTTAATAATTTTTTTTATCATATCTGATTTATTCGCAGGAGGTGGTGGTCCTCCACAACCAGATCGTTGCGAGTCTAGCACCTTTTGTGTAAACGCTAAAATGCCCCTTTTTGATCAAAGTAACTATCAATTACTTGAATACATTTCCAAGAAAACAGGAAGAAATATTTCCTATGATCAAGGTTATTGTGCCCCTACGGCAACTGCAATGTGGCTAGCTGGTCTTAAACTAGATGCTCCAAAAGTAAAGTTTAACAATTTATTGGATGGACTTACCGATCTAAATGTTCAATCCAAAGCACCGGAATTAATTTGGGATGTTGGCCAAGGAATGGGGACAAATTGGAAGAGTGGAGGGGCCCATCCGCTTCGTATCCTTTGGTATGCCAGAAGTCAGAATAATGGGGTGAAGAACTACACCAGAAAAAATAGTGAAGATTCCTGGGAAGGTCTCCATGCTGGTACTCAAGCAGGTGGGTTTAAAGGTGATATTAAAAAACATAAAATGTCCATTCTAATACTCCTTGGAACTTTTAAAGGGGTCGGCCATAAATTAACCTCGGTAGATTGTTCAAAAAATCCCTGCAATATTCAATATAAAAGAGGAAGTTCATATTGGAGAACTGGTGGACATGTCATGGTCATTAATGGATATGAGGGTGATTATTTTAAAGTCCATGATCCGTGGGGAAGGATTTATAATATAAGAATAGATCGGCAATTTATTTTGTTTGGCCATAGAGCGTTTATCTGGTCCATAAATGGGGCATACGGATTTGTAAGTAGTGCCGGAATGGATCTCTCGAAATCTAACAATGCCGTTCTTCTTGATGGATTTTATGAAATAGGTCTAAAAGATTAGCAATGAAAAATATTGTTATCATATCCTTGGTTTCAATAGCTATAGGGTTTTCAATTTCAAAGATTTTTTTTTCATCAAAAGAGATTCATTCAGGAAGAGACGTGGCAACGGCCCTGACCAAAAAAAATTTAATAAAACCTGAGAAGGTAGAATTAAAGAAGGAAATAAAAAGGAGTCCAGAGACTCTCCATATTACAAAAAGTATTTTAAATGCCTCTTCGTTTTTTAAAAAAAATCAAATCGAAAGAGATATTGCTACAGACGAAGTAAGGCAACATATTGCGAATAATCCGGAGGAATCATATTCAGTTATAAAAACTCTTTTTAAAAATGGAACATTGGATACAGATCCCATTTTAAAAGGATCCCTATTGGTGGAAGCCGCTTTTATTAAAGGAAAAGAAAATGAAGTGAGGGAGATGGCATTGGAGGCTATTTATGCTGAAAATATTCCCAAAGAAAAAAAATTAAGCGAATTGGCCACGGAGAATGATATTAATAAGGAATATTCTGATGATCCAAAAATTTTAGGGATGGCCCAATACTATGATGCTTTTATGGCCACCACCAGGGGAAATGAGGGTCAGCTTTTTGATCAAAGCATTGAGATAATTGAAAATCAGCCCAATATAAAAGTCCAAAGATTAATCGCCAAAAAATTCCTTGAAAACTTTCCCAAAATTGGGCCGGAATTTTGGGAAACATTAAAAAGGAAAAACATTGAATTAATCCCACCTGGCGGAAAAATCACTATTAAGGGCATTTCTTATCAATAAAGGGTCTTTTCTTTACTCCTGAAGCGGTGTATTAATTAAAATAATTAAATTTTTTGGGGCCGATTATGAATAAAATTATTCAGGCAATTAGAGATGTTCAAATTTTTGGGGAAGAAGGGGGAGTTGTTCCGGTTATTGACCATGCTTCGGCCTCCACTTTTTTAAATCCGGATGATATGGAGAGAGTATTCAGAGGAGAGCTCCAAGGTTGTTACCTTTACAGCAGACATACCAACCCCACCGTCATCGCATTTTCTAAAAAAATGGCAGCGATGGAAAATACCGAAGCAGCATTTGGTGTGGCCTCTGGGATGGCCGCTATCACCTGCGCGGTTGAGCAAATCATGCAAAATGAAGGGCATATAATTTCTTCTAATACCATCTATGGTGGAACTTATGCGCTTTTTGAAAATATTTTGAAAAAAAGAGGAATTGAAATTACCTTCGTTGATCCTATGGACGTGTCTGCCTTTGAAAAGGCGATCAAATCAAATACCAAAATGATCTATACCGAGAGCATGAGCAACCCACTTTTAGGTGTAGGGGATTTGGAGGCCATAGGAAAACTTTGCAAAAAAAATAATATCAAGCTGGTTGTCGATAATACTTTTACTCCCTTGATGGTAACGCCCTCCAATTTAGGTGCAGATGTGGTGATTCATTCTTGTACTAAATATATCTCCGGGGCATCTGATATGATTGCAGGGGTAATTTGCTCTTCATCCAAATTTATCAATGAGCTAATTGATGTAAATCATGGCCATGCCATGATCTATGGACCAGTAATGGATCCTCGTGTTGCCTATGAACTATATTCTAGGCTTGATCACCTTCATGTTCGTTTACAAGGGCATTCAAGTGCTGCAGAAATCTTGGTAAAAAAATTAAAAGATGAAGGTATTAAGGGAGTGACCTATGCTGGATCTTCGGATCATCCTCAATTTAAGGTGATCAAAAAATTATTTAACACCGATTTTGGATATGGTGGAATGGTGACTATTGACTGCGGCACCCTGGAAAATGCTTCTAGGCTTGCTGCCAAATTACAAGATAATAAATTTGGCCTCTTTGCCGTATCTCTGGGGTATTCTCGAACCCTTATGAGTTGTCCATCGGCCTCGACATCTTCTGAGATTCCCCTAAAAGATCAGGAAAAAATTGGATTAAAGCGAGGTCTTTTAAGACTTAGTGTCGGCTATTCAGGCGATAGCAACCATCTTGCAGAAAAATTTGTAGCGGCCTACAGAGAAGTAATCAGTTCCTGATAATCCTTGAAAAAAGAGTGATTTCTTTATTAAAGATAAATTGAAATAAGAGCTTGGTCCAAGATTTATGATAATAAATATTATCATAATTGGTGGGCGCAGCTTTTCTTAATGTGGTCAAATGATTCCAGGGAATATTTGGGAAATCATGGTGTTCATTGTGATATCCAATATTAAATTGAATTTTATTTAATATTCCATAATAGGAATAAGTTTCTTGACCTTTTTGAAAAACAAAATGTTCCTGAATCCACCTGGCACCTACTGGGTGGAGTCCCACACTTAAAAAAGTTGATATAAGAATATAACTTAATCCTTTAATCCCACAGAAATAATAAATTAAAAAATTGGAGAGAATAATTAGAAAAAGATTTGATAAAACCCAACCATCCCAAAATTGGGATTTTATTTTAAGGGGTCTAAAAGATTCTACAATTCCAAAAAACAAAAGCCAGATGGCCTTTCTAAAAGGTGAATTCTTCACCCATTTTGCTTCAATATCAAAAGCTAGATCTGCATCAAAACCTGGTTCACCCATATGATTGTGGTGAAGGAGATGAAATTTTCTAAAAGATATGGCCGAAGGGTATCCCTGTCCTACATTACAAATAATTCCAAATATTTTATTTAAAGTGCCACCTTCAAAAATTAAATTATGAGTGGCCTCATGAATTAAGGCAAAAAGAGCATGGGATAAAAAAGCACCTATAGTGAATGAGGCCAATACAAGAATCACCCAATCAATGGAACCAAATAAAAAAGCTAATCCTAATTGTGCCAAAACAATTGAAACTATAAAAACACCTGACCATTTATTATTGCCGGCCAGGTTTTTGACGCCTGGAAATTCTTTGGTAATTTTTCTTCTTCTTGCGTTATGAGGATTGGGAGTATTTACCAAAAAATAATTAAAATCCATTTATCAACCTTTTTATGAGGGAAAGAATATTTTAGAGTAATTTTTGGAAAAGTGACAGCGCAGATTGCGTTAATAAGTTAAATTTCTTTAAATAAAGGAAAAATGGAGAAATTGTGAAAGTTGTAGAAATAACAAAAAAAGGCGATCCATCAGTTCTAAAAATAAAGGAAGTGGCAGACCCTTCTTTAAAACCAAACCAATTAAAAGTTAAGGTTAAAGCCTCAGGAATAAATTTTGCAGATATTTTGGCCCGCCAGGGGCTTTATCAGGATGCTCCTCCGCTTCCCTGTGTAGTAGGTTACGAAGTATCCGGAATTGTTTCGGAGGTTGGAAAGGAATTATCGCCCTCTTGGCTTGGAAAAGAGATTATCTGCATCACCAGGTTCAACGGTTATGCTGACACGGTTTATGTATCCCCAATGCAGGTTTTTGAAAAACCGAAGTCCTTTACCTTCTCACAGGCGGCGGCCATACCTGTTAATTATCTTACATCCTATGGCCTTTTGGTCGTCATGGGCTCTCTTAAAAAAGGGGAGACGGTCCTTATTCAAAATGCCGGTGGTGGAATTGGTCTTTCAGCATTACAGATTGCCAAGCATTTAGGTGCAAAAACCATCGGAACAGCTTCACCTTCAAAACATGAAAGATTAAAGGCGATGGGGCTAGATCACCCGGTTGATTATAGAAAATCTGATTGGGAAAAAGAAATCCTTCGTCTCACTGATAAAAAAGGTGTGGATTTAATTATCGACCCATTAGGCCCAACTTCCTGGAAAAAATCATTAAAGCTTTTACGCCATTGCGGAAGACTGGGAATATTTGGCGCCTCTGAAATGTCTTCTAATTCGCCCTTTAATATTTTGGGATCTTTAAAAACTTTGATCAGTATGCCCTGGATTCATCCCTTGGGACTTCTAAATAATAATCGGGGGATTTTTGGCCTAAACTTGGGACATATGTGGCATGAATCCGAAAGAATGCAAAAATGGGGTCAAGAAATATTACAAGGTGAGAGAGATGGTTGGGTAAAACCCCATGTGGATCGGGAATTTAAATTAGAAGAAGCAGCAGAGGCCCATCAATATATTGAAGATCGTAAAAACTTTGGGAAGGTAATTCTTTTACCTTGAATAATTTATAATATGTTAAGAAAAAAAGGAATTTTTATGAATCGTTTTGGAGTAATTTTATTAATGTTTTTTTGTTCAGTGGGAATCTGGAGTTGTGCAACAGTAGGAAATTCTTTTAATTTTAAAGGTCCCGAAAGCATAGTCATAGGAAAAACTACTAAAGAAGAAATCTTAAAACAATATGGTGAACCCTTTCGAGTTGGTTATGACGATGGAGAACTAAAATGGACCTATGGTTTTTACAAATATCGGTTATTTGGTTCAAGCGATACAAAAGATCTAGACTTAACTTTTGATAAAAGTGGGTATGTAAAAAACTATACCTACTCCACTTCATTAGATGAGGAAAAAAAAGATCTTCTGAAAAATTAGATAACTTTAGAAAAATTTTCGCCACAAGCGGCTAAAATATCATCTCCCTTAGTAACTCTTACCATGGTGGGAAGACCGTAGGATTTCATTATCTCCTTAAAGCTCTCCGCCTTTATATTGAAGAGCGTAAAAACTTTGGGAAGGTAATTCTTGTTCCTTCTGGCCTTTAAGGCCTATATCAAGTAAAAAATCACCAAAAATTTGGAGTTATTTAAGATGAAAAAATATTTAATTATTTTTATTACCCTTTTTCTAATATCCCCCTCTTTTGCCAAGGACCTTAAAAGAAATTGGAAAATCTTTTTTATCCCGCAAACACATTTAGATATTGGTTATACCCATACCCAAGATGAAGTAATGCAAAAGCAGTGGAATAATTTGACCGCTGCCATGGATATAATGGAGCGGACCCAAGAATTTCCAAAAGAGGCCAGATTTAAATGGTGCGCCGAATCCACCTACACCTTTGAAACCTTTTTAAATCAGGCGAGCGAAAAAGAAAAAGAAAGATTTTTTTATTTTATAAAAAATGGCCAAATGGGATCCGATGGTCTTTTTGCCAATTTACTATTTGGACTTAATCGTCCTGAAGAACTAAGACAGGCGCTTTCCTTTAAAGAGAAACTGGAAAGATTAACTGGCCACACTATGGATTCTGCCATGGTTTCGGATATTCCTGGGTGGTCATGGGGCCTTCCAGAGGTTTTATCCAATTATGGAGTAAAATATCTTTCCTTGGGGCCTAATCAATTCGATAGGATCGGGTTCACAATAAAGGATTGGGGCGATAAACCTTTTTATTGGGTATCTCCATCAGGTGCCAAAGTTCTGACTTTTATTCATGGCCTTGGATATAGTTCATTTGGCTGGCCTAGAACAGTAAGCTTTCCCAAAAATGCCAAATCGATTTTTGAGTATCTTCAAAAACTTGAAGAAGAAAAGTACCCTTATGATATTATCCCTATCCGATATACCTTTGATGGTGCCGATAATGCCGGACCAGATGCAAAACTCCCTGAAAAGGTAATTGAATGGAACAAAAAAAATCCTAAGGCCCAAATAAGTTTAACCACGGTTTCCGAGGCGCTAGGAGAATTTGAAAAACAATACGGAAATCAGTTACCTCAAATCTCGGGAGAGTTTTCCCCTTATTGGACTGATGGTGCAGCTTCCACTGCAAGAGAAACCGCCATTTATAAAAATGCTTCTGAAGAGCTGGATCAATTGCAAACGCTTTATTCAATTTATAGGCCAAATGATTTTCCAAAAAATTCTTTTCACCAGGCATGGAATAACGTTTTACTCTTTTCGGAGCATACCTGGGGGGCCCATAACTCAACGAGAAGACCCAACCTTGATTTTGTAAAATCTCAATGGGAATGGAAAAAAAATACAGCTCTTAATGCCAAAAATTTATCACTTAAGTTAAAAGAAAATTTACTGGCCGAGGATTTGGGTTCAAAAATCATAACAGTTTATAATAATCACTCCTGGCCAGTTTCAGGTCTAGTTAAAATTAAATCCAAAAATCCTGTAAGCCTGGAATCCATTGATGGAAAAAAAATATATTCCCAGTCAATATCTGCTGATGAATCAATCTTCTTGGCCGAAAACGTACCGGCATTTGGTTTTAAAACTTTTAACATTAAAAATGAATCCCTAAAAGTTGAATCAGGTTGCCAAATTTCTGATCATTCCATGTCTAATGGAATTTATAAAGTTGAATTTGAACCCAAGGATGGGACCATAAAAAGCATAATTTCTCTTAAAGATAATAGGGAATTTGTAAAAAAAGATTTTGAAGATAAATTTAATGAATATATCTATATATCAGGCCACAACCCAAGTAAGGGACGGCGTAAGACTTTGATTCAAAAAACCGAATTTGAAATTATTCAAAAAGGGCCTCTAGTTTGCTCAATGAAAATTTCCCGAAGGGTTTTTAATAGTAATAGTCTGGTAACAATCGTAACTCTTTCAAACAACTCCGAAAGAATTGATTTAGAAAATATTTTGGATCGACCGGTGAAAAGGATAAAAGAGGGAATTCATTTTGCTTTTCCAGTCAAAGCAAATAATCCTAAAATCCGATATGATGTCACCTGGGGTGTTGTAGATCTAGGTAAAGACCTAATGAGCGGCGCTTGCAAAAATTATTTCACTCCTCTTCGCTGGGTGGATATTTCGGGACCTGATCAGGGAATGATGATTGTTCTCCAAGATGCTCCTTTAATTGAGTCCGGGGAGATAACCATGGATGCCAAAAAAAATGATTGGACTAGGGATCTGCTTCAAAATGGGGTGATCTATTCCTACGTTATGAATAACTACTGGCATACCAATTATAAGGCCGATCAACCAGGCATAACATCCTTTAGGTATTCTCTATTCCCTCATACCGGTTATGATGTCTCCACCAATATTAAGAATAGTTTGGAAGTCGTTCAGCCTCTGGTAGGTCATAGAGGGGAAAATATATTTTCCCAAGAGCATAATGGTATTTCTATAAATAACGATTCGATCATAATCGAATCCGCAAAAGTTAAAGAGGATGGTCTTTTAGAAATCAATCTTTTTAATACCTCGGATAAATCTCAAAGTGGAAACCTTTATACCAACCATTGCCAGGATTTATATCTTTTAGAAAATGGGCTACCTAATAAGAAAATTTTAGATGGATCTTTAGATTTTAATAAATTTGAAATGAAGCGGATTTATTGTTCATTTTGAGAAAGTATTTAACTGGCCACATGCTGCCAGGATATCATCACCCTTAGTTACCCTAACCATGGTGGGAAGACCGTAGGATTTCATTATCTCTTTAAACCTTTCCACCTTTTCCTCTTCCGGTCTCTGATATTGAGATCCTGGAAATGGATTAAATGGGATCAAATTAACAATCGCGGTTTTTCCTTGTAATAGTTTTCCGGTGGTATGGGCGTCCTCAAAGGAGTCATTTAAATCTTTTATTATTAGATATTCATAAGTGATAAACTGTTTTCTTTTTAAGGGGATAGTATCGATAGCGCCCAAAATCTCTTGAAGTGGATATCGTTTATTAAGAGGGATCAATTTATTTCTTTTTTCTTCAAAAGGAGAGTGAAGGGAGAGAGCAAGATTAACTCCGGGCATTTCATTCCATCTTTTTAGACCTGGCAAATACCCAGCAGTTGAAACAGTTATTCTAAGTGCCGCCAGGGAAATCCCAATCTTACATAAAAAAATCTCACAGGCAGTTTTTACGGCATCAAAGTTATGCATGGGTTCTCCTTGGCCCATAAAAACTACATTTAAAATTTTACAATCATCTGGTCTGGCGTTTTTAAGCCACCTTGAAACTTCTAAAAATTGCCCCACGATTTCATCGGTGGAAAGATTTCTGGTAAGGCCTTGGGTACCCGTAAAACAAAAGGAGCAATTCATTTGGCACCCTACCTGGGTTGAAAGGCAAACCGAATATTTTCCTTGGAATGGAATTAAAACAGTCTCTACCGTTTTGCCGTCTTTTAATTTAAATAAGAATTTTACCGTCCTATCCAATGATTCATGGACCGTGGCAATTTCTGGCAAATCAAAATAAAAATTATCCTCTATAAATTTTTGAGAGTTTTTAGAAAGATCGACCTTGCAGGGATCCTTTCTTTTTTGCCGGTAATGCCAGCTAAAAAGAAGATGGGCACCCTGGGGTTTAAGATCATTTTTTAAAAAGATCTCTTCCATCTCTTTATAGTTGTATTGATAAAACGAGGTTTTCACAGGGCTGGACAGTAACCTAAAGCGTAATAACTGGCAATTTAAAGAGTCTTGATATCTATTACAAAACGATAACGAACATCACTTTTAACTGCCCTATCATAGGCCTCATTAACTTTTTGAATGGGAATTAACTCGATTTCACATTCAATATTATGTTTGCTGCAAAAATCCAGCATTTCCTGGGTTTCTTTGATTCCTCCGATTAGGGAGCCAGATAAGCTTTTTCGTCCCATAATAAGAGGAAAGGCATTTACTGGAACGGGATTAGAAGGAACCCCAATTAGAACCATAGACCCATCAACTTTAAGCAGATTTAGGTATTGATTCCAATCTATCCCCACTGAAACCGTGCAAATGATTAGATCAAACTGCCCTTTAAGTTTTGTAAAAGTTTCGGGATCTGAAGTTGCATAAAAATGGTTGGCGCCCATCCGTTTACCATCCTCCATTTTTTTTAAAGAATGGGACAGGACAGTTACCTCGGCCCCTAGTCCATGGGCAATTTTAACTCCCATGTGCCCTAGACCTCCAAGGCCCACGATTGCTACCTTTTTTCCAGGTCCTGCTTTCCAATGCCTAAGTGGGGAATAAAGAGTGATTCCTGCGCATAAAAGAGGGGCGGCGTTTTCTAAAGGAATATTATCCGGAATTTTAAGGACAAATTTTTCATCAACGACGATATGGTTTGAATATCCTCCAAAGGTAGGGGTTTTCTTATCTCGTTCCAAACCGTTGTAGGTTGATGTGGAACCTTCAGCACAAAATTGCTCAAGATCGTCTTTGCATTTAGGACATTGGCGACAGGAGTCCACCATGCATCCCACTCCAACTCGGTCTCCCACTTTATATTTTGTAACCTTATTTCCAACCTTGGTGACAATTCCAGAAATTTCATGTCCTGGCACCATTGGAAAAATTGCTCCACCCCACTCATCGCGGGCCTGGTGAATATCAGAATGGCAAATCCCACAATATTTAATATCAATTAAGACATCATTCTCTTTGGGCTCCCGTCTCTCAAAATTAAATGGAGTGAGCGGAGCCTTGGCCGATGGGGCCGCATAACCTTTTGTTTTGATCATTATTTTTCTTCCAATGGTTTAAAGGTGAATTTTTGTCCACCTATGCTGGCCTCTAACATAAGACCTCCGATGGCCATAGTAAAAACCGCCACTCCGGTTTTATAATTGGCATCTGCTGAGGCCCCTGCAGTAACTGCTACAGCAGACGTTTGTGCACTAAATTTTAAATCCCCGTGTTTAAAATTTTCCACGGTCTCATCGTTTTCAAAGAAAATAATTTCTCTATAGGCCTGTCCCCCGGCCTGAGCACCAATGGTAACTGCGGTTAGTTCACTATATCCAGCTGGAATACCTCCTACAAAAAGGACTCCCTTACCGTTAATTCCACCTATGATAAATGCTCCCTTTCCCACGTTGGGAAAAACTGCATATCCTTTTGAACTGTTAAAGAATTTTTCCATGCCTGGATCTTTCTTTTTAAATTCTGCGATGGCCGTTTGGGCAGTTTTAATTAAATTCTTATCTCCCTGGGCAAAAGTGAGATTTGAAGAGATTAAAACTATTAAACATAAAATGCTTTTTAGCATATTTAGATTCTCCTTTTAATTATGTTCGGAAACGAAATAGTTCCTTTAATTTAAGCATCCTTTAATGAACCATCTACAATTTAGGGGACCGGCATGTTGCAGGCAATTATTTTCCTGGCAAATTGTGGCCCCTAATGTCCAACTAGCATCGACCTTTTTAGAGGAAGATTTAATTCCCAGATCATCTAAAAACTTTTGAAGAAAAACACTTCTAAAACATGAGGTTTTTGGTTCATAACATTGGCCCTTTGATCTACAACACTTATCTGAACTAAGGCCACCACCCATATGGGCGAATGCTCCAGTTAAATACCATTCCATTGCTTGGTTAAGTGGAATTTTAACACTGGAATCTTTTTTTCCATTATTAAAATTAAAGGGGTCCTTGATTCCTGCAGCTGTTTTAATATTGATAGTTTCTGCACACGTTTTTTCATTCCATTTTGGGTCGGTCGCACCAGCTCCATAGGCACATAATGGACTAGTTCCAAAAAGATCATATGCAACGTCTCCACCAAGACCTAAAAAGGAATGACTAAAAATATTGATACTTTTTCCACCGCCTAATAAAATTTTTGAGGAACCTGGACAATTGTTACAAGAAAATGCAACTTGAGCTGAGGCCCCTCCCATCTCGGCAATTCCAAAATTGGGTTGACCCTTTCTAATTTTAAGGACAGAAAGCCATGCATATAGGCCTTCCTCAAAACCAGTTAAGGTTCTGGCAGTAATTGGTACATCTTTTCCAAGTTTACTAATTAAGGCATACTTAATTTTATTCCAAATGATTTTACTCTTTTCGGGTTGTTGTTGTTCCGCAATTCTCATTCCCGCAGTTGCTAAAACGCTAGCGGAAATAATTTTACATTTTTTTTCCCAATCAAAAGGGTGCCATTGACCAGGCATTTTAATTAAAGTCAGGGACTTTGGGATGAGATCAACGGTATCTTGCATGTTGGACCAATTTTTTCCCCTGATTTCTCGAACCGGATCAGCTATCGCATCAACTTTTGGTCCCTCATGGTCTATCCAAGCATTTTCACCCGAAGCTTTTTCATAAATATGTAATCTTGTTCCACTGCTACCGGCATCAAAAATTATTCGACAATCTACCTGGGCAAACAGGTCCTGGGAAAAAAGAATTAAAAGAACCAGAGTAAACGCATTTATAATTTTCACAAAAAAATCCTCTTTAATTTATAACCATAATTCTCCAACACTATTCTTAGATTTGGAAAATATTTATAAAAATTGAAAAATAAATCCAAATTTTAAAAAATTTACGCAACACAATACTAGACTAAAAACAATGGTTGTGCTGTAATGGCGCCCTAACAAAATAAGGAGACTAAAATGTCCAAGATAAAGGCCATTTTTGCCAGGCAAATTTTAGATTCCAGGGGCTTTCCCACAGTAGAAGCTGAATGTGTAACCGAATCCGGAAATTTAGGCAGGGCAGCAGTTCCATCTGGGGCATCCACCGGATCCCGTGAAGCCTTGGAGCTTCGGGATGGTGATAATAAATTATATCTAGGAAAATCCGTTTTAAAGGCCGTATCAAATATAAATAAAATTATTTCAAAACCCTTAATAGGGAAAGATGTTTTAAACCAAAAAGCTATTGATAAGATAATGCTGGATTTGGATGGGACTCCCTTTAAGAAAAAATTGGGGGCCAATGCCCTACTTGCAGTTAGTATGGCAGTTTGCCGTGCTGGAGCTTTAGATGCCAAAAAGCCCCTTTATAAATATCTATTTGAAGATTTAAAAGTCCCAACCCCCAAGGGTAAAATGAGACTGCCCAATCCACTTATGAATATCATTAATGGTGGGCAACATGCTTCCAATAACCTGGACATCCAGGAATTTATGATTGTTCCCCATATGAAAAAAAGTTTCTCTGATAATCTTCGGGCAGGGGTAGAAGTTTTTCATCATTTAAAAAAAGTTTTAAGCAAGAAAGGATATTCAACCAACGTAGGGGATGAAGGGGGATTTGCTCCCGATTTAAAGTCCCATGAAGAGGCACTAAATTTAATAATGGAATCCATCAAAGCTGCTGGATATGCTCCTGGGAAGGAAATATCCCTCTCCCTAGATTCGGCGGCATCTGAATTTTTTGAAGATGGTGTTTACAAAATGCAGGGAAAAAAGTTTTCCACCGATCAAATGATAAAATATTATGAAAAAATCATGAAGGATTTTCCTATATATTCTATAGAAGATGGACTTGCAGAAGCTGATTTTGCTGGTTGGACCAAATTTAATAAAAAACTAGGTTCCAAATTAACCATAGTTGGAGATGATCTTTTCGTAACCAATAAGGCAATATTGGAAGAGGGGATTAAGAAAAAGCAGGCAAATAGTATTTTAATTAAAGTCAATCAGATAGGTACTTTGACTGAAACTTTTGAAACAATGGATTTGGCCTATAAAAATAATTTTAAATGTATCATTTCCCATCGTTCAGGTGAAACCGGTGATTCCTTTATAGCCGACCTTGCCGTTGCAACAGGAGCAGGCCATATAAAGACCGGATCGGCATCCAGATCAGATAGAATGGAAAAATACAATCAACTGCTAAGGATAGAAGAGCAGCTTGGTAAAGCTGCAATTTACGAGCCAATTAAATAAATTTTTCTTTTATTTTATCTAATAAAAATTTGATCTTAGATTGAAGTTGGATAGCATATTCGTAGTCTTCCTTTTGGATTCTATGTTTGAAGGTGGTTCTTTCTTCCGGGGTCATAGTTTCGTAGATTTTGTCCAGCTTTTTGAGATGGGCCGCTTGATCTTTTTCTATTTGGGTAATTTCTGAAAAAGCAGTTCTATCAATACGATAATCATCGAGAAAGATTTTTATATCCCAAATCTGTTTGTATAAAATGTCCGGATAAGTAAGTGTGGAATTTTCATTTTCAAAAAAAGCAATTGTCGCCTGGGCTGTTGTTAGATTTTTATTTTTTAAATTATGGAGTGCCTGTAATAAATTTGATTTTTCCAATTCCCTACACGTCTTAACATAACCGACAGTCTCTATTATTTCTTTCCTATCAACTTCACTTGCTATGGGCTCTGCCAATAGTTTTATCATTTTGGCAGATGAGGGTGTAGTCATATTGAAGGATGAAATTTTTTCTAGGAAATTATCCAAATTATTGGCATCGCTCAGGTAATCCATTGCTTGTTTATCGCTCTTTGCCATCAATTCTCCGAAATGCAGATCAAATTCATTTTCACAGTCTTCCAATTCTTTCCATTGATCTTTGATGGTATCCCTGATCTTTTTGAAATAATTATTTTTTTCGGTTACAGAAAATCCCATTATTTTTTTATCTTTTTCGGGTTTTTTTGATGGAATAATTTGGGTGGGTTTTGGGGTAGTCGGAGGAATTACGGACTTTTCATTTGCAACTGTTTCGATTTTTTTTGTGTTTTTTGGGGAAGGATTTTGTTTTTCTGAATCAATCCTATATTGCCAATATGAATAAAAAATTATTCCAAAAGTAAGAAATACAAGAAAAACTTGGAGTCGTTTCAACACATTAAAATTATCCCCTAACTTTAATCCGGAAATTATCCTAGGAAAAGATTTCTCCATTTAGGAGGTTAATTCAAATTTTTTAAGGTAATCCCGATATATTCCCTAAAGAATAGCATAGCGGAAAAAAGGACCATTGTGGAAGATAAGAGACTGGATAATTATTTTTATTTATCTTTTATGGTTTCATTACTCCTTTGGTCCTTTTTATTTTGGTTGAACCCTGATTTTTTTCAAAAGGGATTGTTTACCACTCTTTTTTTAATAGGAAGTTTTCATTTTTGGCTATTATTAAAAAATTATCAAGAATATCAAAGGGCCATAGGACTTTGTTTTCTATTCCAGGCATTTTGTCTTTTGGGTTCAGGATTTGAATTTAATGAAAAATTTCCAATCTATCTTTCCATAGTTCCTTTAATTGGTGGTTTATATTTTTTAAAGGAAAACCAACAAAAAATTTTCCTTTTGATTTTTTTTGTTATTTCAGTTTTCGGACTTAAATTGGTATTTAATTATTTACCTTTTGGTTTTAAGGAATCTTTGGCCTTTTTCTTGGCCCTTTCCTGGATTTCGGGAGGAATGATTTTTGCAGCTGAAATTCAAAAAATAAATGTGAAGGAAAAATATCTAGTTCACGATTTGCTCAATCATGCTCATGGATTATCCCTATTTTTGGAAAATCGTCAGGTTAGGGGCCTTTCTCCATCGGAAACGAAAAATATTTCTTTAGAAATGGAATCCCTTAAAGAAATATTACAAACCCATTTTTGGGGGAATAAATTGGGAGATAAAACAATAATTGAATTATCCAAAATACCAGACCATATGGAAACTTTGTGCAAGCAGTTTTTAAATGGTGTTAAATTTGAAATAAAAACTAACGGTGCTTTCAAGACGGATCAAATTTTCTTCAATGAATTTTTAAGGGGAATGGGAAATGTTTTAAAAAATGTTTCCGAATCAAAAGCAGGGTATTGTGAAATTTTAATTGAAAATCAGGGGAATGGGGTTTCAATAATTGTTAAAAATAATTTTTCAAAAAATTTAGATAAAAAAGATTCGGGATTAGGACTTAAATCAACACAAGAAATTTTGGAGCATGTTGGGGGCATTTTTTGTTTTTATTCCCAAGATGACCTTTGGGTTTCCCGTATTTTTATACCGTTTATTAATCAGCAGAAAAAATCCGCCTAGATCATTTTTTTGTAACTTCGCCTTCTTTTAAAACGAATTTAGCGAAAAGAAAAATCACTACCGCTACGACTAGGAAGTCTATAGTGGCGCCTAAAACCTTCCCATATAAGATTCCGTTGTAACTTAACTTTCTTATATCATCCACATTGGCGGCTTTTAGGGCAGGTTGGAATATTATTGGCATTATAAGATCATTAACTAAGCTTGCGATAAGCTCATTTAGTTTTCCTCCAATGATCACCGCTATTGCTAGTCCAATAATGCCATATTTCTTCAAAAAAGCTAAAAAATCTTTGATCATATATTTAATGATATTTTATTTGGGAAGATAATCAAGCGAATTTCCCAATTTAAAATCTAAAAATGATTAATTATATTTCTAATTACCGGCCGTTTGGGTATTCTAAATTTATTTATGAGTAAAATTTGGATCTTATCTTTTATTTTAAGTAATTTTGCTTTTGCAGATATTTATTTTGTAAATCCTTCTGCTGTAAGAGGGAAAGATGTTTTTGATTTAAGGTTGGATTTTTCAGTATTTAACACCCAAAATCTTTTTGATACTTCTGGGAACAAGACCCCACTTGGCCCAGGGGATAACTATAGTATGACTAACCTCGATCTTAATTTGATTTACGGGCTATCTGATGATTTTGATTTAAATCTAGGGATAAGGGGAAGGAGAACACAGTCCGAGGTTTCTATTAATGAATATAAAAATACGAACTTTGAATCATTTTGGTTAACCTTAAAATATCTTCTCTCTAAATCCGAACGATTTTCCTCATCAATTGATGTACTATTTAGGTCAACATTTTATGCGAATGGAAATCAAATGGTTCAAAGCCAAAATCTTATTCTAGGAGATGCTGGAAACGAACAGGCCCTAACTTTAAATGGTGGTTTTAAATTCAACTATAATTTTTTTCTTTTTGGGAGAATGGGAGTTAACTGGCCAGAAAATGTCCTTTCATCCGAGGGCATCTATGATTTTAAATTTAGCCTTCTTTGGGAGCCCATACGGGTTGATTTGGGAGTGGGCGGGACCATTTCTTTTTATAAAAGCCCCTATCCATCGCTTCAGGCCGCAAGGGATGCATTTGATTTAAACACTGGTGCTTCCAACCTTTTCGTTAGCTGGAACCGCCAATTAACTACTCCTTATGTGGAAATATCATATTTGAATGGAGATTTTAACTACGGGATAAATTTTAGGAGCATTGTTGCAGGAAAATCCACGGATAACGGAAATTTTATTGGTTTATATTTTTCCTACCATACTGGAAAAACGGCAGAACCTTTTAAGGGTTTTAATTATGTTTACACTGATTTTAAAACCCTTGGTAAGGCCTCATATGTCGGGAAGGATTATATAAAAATTCCTTTTGGATTTTCAGAGGATTTGGAGAAAGGGGACGAAATTTATTTCTTCAAGGAAATTTCAGGTGGTAAGGAAATTTTAATGGCAACTGGTTTTGTAGATGAAATAGGAGTTGACTGGTCAATTATTAAGATATCTGAGAAATTAGGAAGAATACCTTTAGGGGATCCCCTTTTAGTGAAAGTTTTACTCAAAAAAAATTAGTTGATTTAATTTGCCGATTGTAAGTTTGGAATCTTATGAGGTAAAATTTATTCAAAGTAAATTAGAATAAAGGGACCAACTAATGCCAAAAAAAATTCTTTCACTTTTGTTTATTGGTTTTTTATTTTCACCTTTAAGTTTCGCCAAAAAATTTGCAAGCCAGTACTGCGAATTTGAATTACCACCAGGATGGGAATGCGCCTTGGAAGGAACTGAATGGGTTTGCCAAAGTTCAAATAAAGACAGGCAGAAAGAGGCAATTATTATTCTTGCTGCAAAAATTAGAGGTCCCCAGGATAGCTTAGAAGAATATCAGGCCTATTTAAAGGCCACTAAAACTTACAAACTTCCAGGTGGGAAAACTCAGGTTTCCGAACCAAAAGTTGTAGAGGCCAAAGCAATTAATAATCATCAGTGGGTTGATGCCCTTCATATGGCATCAGAAGTCCCGGGCTTTTACACAAGGTATCTGGCCACCGTAAAAGAAGATTTAGGGGTTGCAGTAACCCTTACAGTTGCTAAGGATTTTTATAGTCAATATCAGTCCATTTTTGACAAAATTGTTTCAACACTTAGAGTATTCAGACAAAGACCTGTTGTGGCAGATATGAGTCTTAAGAAAAAAGAAGAAAGCCTTCTTGATGACACCTCCTTTATCCCCGATTCTGGCGAAAAATATGGAATTGGTCAGCGGAAAAAGGGAGGAGGAGAAGCAGGTGGCCTGCTAAGCAATCCTTTAATTTTGATTTTAATCTTAGCTGGTGCTGGCGGTGCATTCTTTTATTTCAAAAAGAAAAAAGCAGGATCCGGCGAACCACCAAAGGATCAAGGACCTCCACCAACTGATCAAAATCCACCTCAAGCTTAATCCAAAAATAAGAAGGGGCCCTTAAAAGGCCCCTTGTTAAATCTATTATTTTTTAAATTTCTTATTTGTCTTTAGATTCAAAAAACACAGGGTAAGCAGATTTCATATAGCGGATTTCGATAATCTTAAAAAGATTCTTATCTCCACCTTCGGTTATCTGCTTGGTTGAATCCTCGTATTCATCCAAACCTTTGGCCTCTTTTTCTTTTTCGGCACCTGCCTGCAATTTAGCTTTTTCATCCTCTCCACCAACGAAATCAAAAATTCCTTTCTTTTTGGCACCAGCACCTGAACCAGCACCGCCTTTTCCTCCAGAAGGGCCGACTGATGCAACTTCCGTTTCTTCTTTTTTCTCAGAGGCGGCTCCACCCATTACGGCTTGGATTGCCTCTTTTTGTTGAGCATCTGATAAACTACCCCAAGTTGATGAAGCGGCATTTTTAAATTTTGAAATCATATCGTTTTTATTTTTATCAAAATCAATAGGAGGCTTTCCAAATTCGGCCATCTTACTGTTGGCCAATGCCATTAATCTATCATTCATTTTTTTGACAGCGACAGCATTTCTTCCCAATCCTTGTGCAGAAAGAGAGGCCCCTCTCATATCACCAGAATACATTTGATCTCCCATATCTCCAGCAAGTTTGGCAGATGAGGCCAAAACTGAAGGGGTTTTAAAATCAGGGAAATTCATCTTTGGCATATTTGTTTTTTTGCAGGATTTGGATGCCTTACATCCACAACTTGGATCTGGAGTTGCTTCACCGGTACCACTACCGGTAAAACACTTACCATCCATTTCCGCAACGGCCGCATTTCCGGCATTTTTGTAAATTTGTTGAGGTGGCATTGGTGCTTGGGTCTTACCGTCTTTACCGGGCTGGTTTGCCATAATATTGGTTAATTGTTCATAAAGGTCTTGATAAGCATCGGCCCTTCTTCCAAGTTCATCCGCAGTTTTTTTGGAAAAACTAGCAACAACGCTAACGAAAACAATTTCAGCGGCATAGAAACCGGCCCTGATCCATCCGTTAAAAGCTGTAAATGTCCAAGTAGTTGAGACCTTCAATACAATGGCAGCTATTAAAGAAGGGACTACTACTCCGATTGCTGCAAGTTTTGATCCAATGTCTGCTGCGTTTAATGATTTGTCACCGGTTTCGGTTGATGCATCGGCCTCATCAGTTGGAGTAGCAGCATGGGCCAAGGCAATTAGGCCCACATCATTCATTAGTGTTTTAAATTGGGAGAATATGGGTTGATTTTCAGCAACCACAGAATTAATTTCCTTATCATTTTTGAGAATATCATAATCAGAAAATGGAGCAGAATTTATCTCTCCTCGGGAAACTCTTTCCATTTCATCATTAACAAACGCAAGTTCACCTAAATCATTACTGTTTGAAAATCTACTGAAGTTCTCATACTTGCTCATGGCCCAATCAAACGGTTCTCCCCTGGACGTATAGAGTTTTGAAGCATCAAAACTCTTAAAAGGGGAGTCATTGTAAGATGTAGCGCAGTTTTGGGCAATGGGTGTTTCTACCCCTAAGGAACGTACTGATTGGATAATGGACATAATTAGAACTACTGCCATTGCAATTCCGATAATTACTGCAATTGCAATTTGAACCCCAAATTTTGCCGTCATCCAAGTTTTGGCTTTTTGGGTAATTTCCATGGCGGTTTTCATGGAATTTAATTGAATATCATAGCCCTCTTTTGCATCTTTTTCATAAATTTCAAGTGCCGTTTTGGAGCCCTTCTCATAGAGCCCCCAAAAGACACCTTCCAGAACTATGGCGATAACACCGGCTATAGCGTGAATTCCAGTATCTGGTTTAGGACACGAAATTACCCATAATGGGGCAGTGATCATAATAACTAGAAGAAACAAAACCGTCATAACGATACTAGCAGTATCTTCGGAAGCTTCGGTTACCTTGGTATCATCGGTTTCCTTGTCAATGGAACTTCCTTCTTTTTTCTTTTTAGCGTCTTCTTCTTTTTTCTTTTTTGCCAGATCATCCAAATCTTTTTGGGCCTGTTCTTTCCCCTTATCGCCTCCTTTTGATTCTTCTTCCTTTGAATCGTAGTCTTTTCTTTGGGCATAAGCGGGGGCCATTTGCATATAAATTAGGCCGGAAATAGATAGATATACTGTTAAGAGTTTTAACATTTTTATTTCTCCGATAAACTTGGCTAACTTATGGTTTTATCGGAAAAATTTGATCAAATTATTAAGAAAAATCTCAGGGTTTTCAAAAATTAAATTATGGCCGGATTTTGGAACCGAAATAGATAAAATGGATCGATTTGAACTTAGCAACCGACCTAAATCGTCGTATTTGTTATCCAATTCCCCACATAGGTAAAGAATGGATTTATTGGTTTTGGCGAGCTTATCCCATAGGGGAACTTGGGATCCAATGCTTAAAAACTCCAGGCATTTTTCAATTCTATCAAAATTACAGTTAAGTCTTTCATTTAATAGTTTATCAAAATCTGGGTGTTTAAAGAGGTTTCCAAATAAAGATTGTTGATACCACTCTTTAAAAAATAATTCTTTAGAAGAGATTTTCTCCAGGAGAATTTTATCGGTTTTTAGTCTGCTTGCCCTTTCTGGATCCGAAATTATTCCTGGGTTGGCAGAAATTATTACTGCTTGGTTAAAGAAATCCGGATAATGGGTAATTAAATCAAGAGCAACTCTTCCACCCAAGGAGTATCCCACCAAATCCGGTTTTTGCTCATAATTTCCCAATTGATTAAAGAAAAAATCGCAGAATTCTCTAAAATTAGAAAATGAAAATGAATCAGATTTCCCATGGCCCGGAAGATCCCAAAATTGGCAAAATCGATCTTGGCCTAATTTTTCCTTAACAAAGAAAAAATCTTTGGAGGATCCAAATAAACCATGGAGAAAAATTATGGGCCTTCCACTGGAATTTCCGAAATTATTGCAATTTAGCTTCATAAAGACTCATTAGTTCTCGTTCATTCCACTTTAGGTCCACATTTTCTGGAACTTTTATAAAATTATGGGGAATTTTATAAGGGGCAAGATTAATTTTAAGGTACTGATTAAATTCCTCAGCTGCTATATTTCTTTTTGCGCAATAAAATAAAACAGGAATCTGTCCATATTTTTCATCCTTTACCGGAATTACTTTGGAAAAAGAAATATCGGGAATATTTAGGGTGAAATCTTCAATTTCTTGAGGTGAAATATTTTCTCCCCCTCGAATAAATATTTTATCATCCCTTCCAAACACTTTAAGGTGGCCGTCTACAATGGCGCCTTTATCGCTGGTTTGGAAAAATCCATCATTATCTAATATCTCTGATTGATTTAAATATTTCCCCATTCCACCTTTAATTAAAATATTTCCTTCTTTTGAAATTTTTATTTCCCTTCCCGGTAAAATTTCCATTTCTTCAGTAAAAGGTTTAGAGGCCGCCACTTGGGCCGCAGATTCTGTCATCCCATAAGTTAAAGAAATTGGTAGCTCTTTTATTTTTGGGGTTAAAGATTTTAATAAGGCATTCCCTCCAACCAATATTGCCTTGGCAGTTTTTAAAAACTCCTCATCTTTTAATCTAAGGAGTTGGGTGGGAACTAAGGAGAGCATTGTTGGATTATAATTTTTAAGAGGGATTTCATTTTCCGGAAAAACACATAAACATTTGGCCAAAATAGAGCGGATGATTATCATTAGTCCGCCTACATGATTTAAGGGGAGAGAAACTAGGTATCTGTCGGTGGAGTTAATGCCATAAAAATCAACCGATGCCTGTGCCGATTTAATTAGATTTTCGAGGGTATGTAGAACCGGTTTGGGATTTCCTTGGCTCCCGCTAGTGAAGAAAATTATTCTTAGCTCTTCTGAGTATTCAAGAGAAGTTCCAACTTGCATTATTTTACGAGAAGTTTCTGCTTCCGGGTCTTTTTTGGAAAGCAAGATTGGAGTAGCGCCAATTAGCCAAAGGGATATGATTTCAATAATGGTTGAAGGATCAGAATGGCAAATAACAGGAATATTTGAGCCGGCCATTATTCCCTTTTCAATTAAAATTTTTGCACGAATTTGGGACTTCTGGAGAGTTCCTTCAAAAGTTAGGACGTTTGACCCAGTTTCTAGGAAAGGGAGGTTGGATTTAAGGAGCTCGACCAAGTAATTAAAGTTGTATATCACGTGGAACCTAATAACATAATGTATTAGAAATATCAGTAATTTCTAAGAAGTCCTACCAAGATCCCTGCAATTTGGAAGTCTTTTTTTACCCTTATGGGGGCCATTTTAGAGTTTGCTGGTACTAAATCAACGTGGGATTTGGTTGGAAAATATTTTTTAAGTGTAGTTTCGTTTTCCAAGATGCAAACAACTGTTTGTCCAATAATGGCAGTATTTTGCTTTTTAATTATCACCGTATCGCCATCAAGAATTCCATCTTCAATCATGGAATCGCCTTTAATCATCAAAGCAAAGTATTCAAAAGGCCCAGCGGCCATTGCTGCAGGTATTGGGATTGTTTCTTGAGGTACTTCATTTAATAAAAGAGGGGAACCAGCAGCTACCTCACCATAGAAGGGAATTTCTTTTAAGGTATTGGATGTATGGTGAACTTTAATACCCCTTCTTTCATTCCAGTTTACATTTAAAAATCCGCCATCCCTTAGGTTTTTAATATATCTTGAGACGGATCCATAGGACTTAAGGTTGAAATGTTCTTTTATTTCCCTTTGAGTAGGTGCGATCCCAACATCTTCTAGATATGCTTGGATATATTCTAAAACCAATTTTTGGTTTTCAGTTAATGACATATAGAAAATGGTAAGCGTAAGTTAAGCGTAAGTCAAGAAAAAGAAAGAATCCCTTTTTCTAACTTTGGGTTTTCTAAACTATCATCGTCGATAAAATTTTCAAAAGTATTTAGCCCGCAATCCGTTTTTTGAAAACGGTTTTGATAGGAGGCAAGTGCCGTAAGTTGCTTTAGGCCCATTTTAGATTCATAGGCAGAGGAAATAACTGCAACCAATCCCTGATCCTTTGCCTTATCAATAATTTGGATACTTTTTGAAATGCCACCAAAAAGGGAAGGTTTTATTACCCAGGCCTTAAGATATTTTTCCTTTTTAAAATTTCCTTTAATTAAAGATTCTTCAAATGCAAATGAAAGCTTGGTTTCTTCGTGAATTTGATTCAGAAGATTAATATCTTCGATAGGATCTTCTACGTAATCTACGAATTCGACCGGCAAATTTTTGGCCAAAAAGAAAAAATCCTCTCCGGCAAATTTCTGATTTCCATCAAGTCGAATTTTTAAAGTATTCTTCGCTTCCTTAAATAATGCCCAAATAAGATTTAATTCTTCATTTAAGGGCAAATTTCCAATTTTAATTTTTATGGTTTTAAATCCCTTTCGTTTCCAATTTTCCACTAGCTCTTTTGGATCTTCTTTTTGGGTGGGAATAAGCAAACCGTTAACTGGTACCCCTATGGGGTTTTTTGTATTTCCTTGGAAAAAATTATTTACCTGCTTTCTATCCACCTTTTCTAGCCAAGAAAGAAGTGCGCCTTCTAAACAAAAAAGTGGAAGGCCTTCCTGGTCAATGGGAAAAAGGTTAAATGCATTTTTTCGAAAATCCAGATTTTTTAAATCGATATTTTTATTTAGTATATCTAGGGAGATTTTTTCTAAAATCTCAAGGTTTTTCCCGGGGTCTCCAGAGTGTAATCCTTCCAGAAAAGGAAGCTCTCCCATCACGATATTTGAAAAATTATCTCTAAGAACTAAATAATGCCCTTTTTTGAAATTATGTTTTACGGGACCAAAACTGAGTGGTCGCTTGAAAGAAATGGTATAAGGCCTAATAGAAGCATCTACAAAAAAATGGTTCATGCGATTAAGGCAACTCCAAATAAAGTAGCGTAAAGAAAAAGATAAATTCCGGTTTTCGCCAAGGATGCATTTAATGCACTGTCAACAGGGCCTAAATAAATTCTTTTCCAATTTCCCATAAAAAGTACCATCAGTAATATAGGTAAGATTAGGAGGATCTTGGAATAATAGCTACCATATACAACTGGGATTAGCCCGGATCCGAGTACCAAAAACATTAAAAAAATCTTCATTTTTTCTTTTCCGAAAAAAACGGCAAGGGTTTTTTTATGGGCCTTGCGATCGGAGGATTCGTCCCTTAAGTTGTTAATTCCCATTATTGTTGCAGAAATAAATCCAGGCCCCATGCCTAAAAAAATTGCCCAATTAGAATGGGTTTTAGTTTGCAGAAAATATGTTCCCCACACGGCAATTGGCCCAAAAAAGAAAAAGGCCAACAAT
>Ga0180061_1000043_pt1 | contig 27053 bp, 28 predicted proteins | sample EasRivT27_16_10D_FD_121769 | JGI IMG/M metagenome (GOLD analysis project Ga0180061, IMG submission 121769) | Soil microbial communities from meander-bound floodplain in the East River, Colorado, USA - East River metaG ERMLIBT27_16_10D | ecosystem: Environmental > Terrestrial > Soil > Floodplain ...
ATCCTCTTCTGTAAGTCCGGCACTTGAATCCACCACGACGTAAGTTACCATGGTCTCTTCACCCAGGAGTTTAAAAGATTTTTTCTTTCCGGTAAGAAGGCGTTTTACGTATTCTTCCTCTGAATAACTAAGGATAGTATCTTTGTGAATAGTGGCCTCGCCCTCAAAAAACTTAGCTTGATCCTGGGCGGCCCTAAAAGCATCAATTGCTTGGGCGACCTTGGCAGGTGGCGAAAGTGTATCGCCGGCCCTGCCTGAAACTTCGGTTTTACTTTTACGTGTTTTAAAAGGATCTACTTTTCTGGCGGCATTGTGTTTTTGCATACTTTTTTATCGAAAAAAGTACATCATAACTTAAATTTCTTGCGGAAATTAAGAAGGCATTTATCCAAATTAATAGGTTTTCCCAAAACTCCCCGCCAAAAAGAATCTTGTTTAGGGATCAAACGAGATGCGTTTTCTATATTAAATTGTTCAGGCAGCAAACCTGGTTTTAGTTTTTTCCAAGAAATGGGCATGGAAACTGGGGCCTTAGCTTTTGGTCTAATACAATAAGGCGCTGCCAAAGTTTGGCCCCGGCGATTTTGTAAAAAATCTAAATAGATTTTCTTTCGCCGCCGTTGCGGGTTTCTTTCAACACTAGTGGTGCCGGGATATTTTTTTGCGACAAAGCGGCAGATAGCTTCAGCGAACTTACGAACTTCATCGAAATCGTATCGGCCTCCAGTGGGTACTCCAATATGAATTCCGGTAGCACCGGAAGTTTTACAAAAGTTTTTGGCGCCTATTTTTTCCAAAATTTTATGAATCTCTTGGGCGATTTCAATCACTTGATCGAAGGGATTGTCATCTGGATCGAGGTCAATCACCATAAAATCGGGCTTGTCGAGATTGCCAACTCTTGAGAACCAAGGATTTATCTCGATACAACCTAAATTTGCGAGGTAGAGCAAAGATCGCTGGTCTTGGCAGACCACGTAATCAATGGATTTATCTGCCGATTCGGAAAATATTCTTTCTATTTTTAACCAACGTGGAATATGTCCTGTCATATCCTTCTGATAAAAGCTGGGAGCGGCGATGCCGCCTGGTTGGCGATTAAGAGACTCAGGCCGGTCCTTCAAGTAAGGTAAAATGAAACGCGAAATTTTTTTGTAGTAATTGATCAGGTCCCCTTTGGTGTAACCTTCGTCTGGCCAATATACTTTATTCAAATGGGTTAATTGAAGTTCTGCCGAGGGCGGGGGTATGGCCGCTTTTTTCTTAGATTGAACAATATGCCACTCCGATGTTGTGCCGGAATGATAATGACTGTTCAAATTTTTCGCGATCATCATAGGGGTTTTAGTCTTTTTGATGGCAGTAACATGCTTTTCTTTAAATTTGATTTTGGAAAAAATTTCTTTTCTTTTCCGCAACGGTAATTTTCTTAAATCCTTACCATCATGATAAAGAACATCAAAAATAATATACTTGGACTTAACAATTTCCCCGTCAAACACGGAATTCAGATTCAAATTTTTAAGCTCATCCACAATCTGAGGGAATTTTTTCTCAAAGGGTAATCCAGATTTGGAATAGAGATGAACTTTTTTTCCTTCAACTTCGGCAATTGCGCGTAAGCCGTCGTGGGCAGGTTCAAAAAGCCAATCCTTGAGGTTTGGTAGGTCCGTTTGTCCCATGGTTGGGAGCATCGGTTTTATTTTTCTTGGCATAGGTTCTCTGGACACTTTTTTGGTTTGGAGAGGAACCGATTTTTTTCTTTTCGGCCTTTCCGGAGATTGGCCCGTAATTTCCTCGAGGGTGCGGCCAGTTTTGACGGAAATATTGTTTGGCACTTCCGTGCGTTTGTAGGTCGAATATTCATCACGGGTTTTTATGAGCAGCCAAGATTTCTCGTCAGCGGCTTTTTTAAGCTTGATCAGTGCGAATTCACCTTTAAGTTTCTGGCCGTCCATCACAATAGTGATGTGGCCTTTTTCCAATGCTTTTTTCATAGCTTTTTCATTGTCTTTGCGGCCCTTTGAACTTCGCTCGTTATAAGTTCCCTTGTCCCACACCATAACCGTGCCGGCGCCGTAATTGCCTTTGGGAATAATTCCTTCGAAAGACCCATATTCTAAGGGATGATCTTCCACGAAGACTGCGAGCCTTTTATCCAAGGGATTTAAAGATGGCCCCTTGGGAATTGCCCAACTTTTAAAAACACCATCGAATTCCAGGCGTAAATCCCAATGAAGATGTGAGGCATCATGCATTTGTACAACAAATCGCAGTTTACCACGGCCCTTTGCTTTTTTACCGCGGGGCTCAGGGGTGCGGTGGAATTTTCTTTTGCGATTGTAGACCGGAAGGCTCATGACATGACGGTAAATTAAAAACTTATTTGAATCAAGCACTTTTCTCTCCACAGATTGATTCAATAACTTGAAAATATACCTGCGGGTTTCAAAGGAAATAATATGATTTTAGTCGGATTATTAGCTTTGGTTTTTGCTTCTTTATTTTCCGGAGCTGCTTTTTATATTAATTTTGCTGAACAGCCCGCTCGCTTGAAACTCGAACCCAAACAACTTCTGAAGCAATGGGCCCCAAGCTATAAGCAGGGTTTTATCATGCAATCCACTTTGGCGGTGCTTTCGGGTTTGGCCGGTATCTACTCATACACCCAAACACAAGATTGGCGCTATATTTTGGGTGCAGTTCTTATTCTTGCAAATTGGCCTTACACACTGCTTGTGATTTTGCCTACAAATCTCAAGCTTCTCGCTACCAAAGAGGTCGATATTAACGAAGGTACTGTCGCCCTTATTAGATACTGGGGTAAACTTCATGCTGTACGAACGATACTTGGTTTATTGGCGACATCCGTTTTTATTTGGGCATTGGTTTAGGTCTGAAAAGGAAAGAATTGAATTTTTATTTATTTTTTAGGTCGTTTATCTTTACTTTGAGGAGTTCGTGCTTCACTCACGTCCATGTCAAAAAAGATGGTATATTCTTCCTTGCTTTGGCAAATATCTCTTTGGTGAGCCGATTTATGCTGGACTATTGAGTTTGGGGCCCTGGCAGAAAAAAAATATGAATATATGTAACTCGAGTCAATTGGACATGTTACTGTAAACGTTGTTGGAGTCGTGCCTAGATTTCTATCGTTAATTTCAATTCTTGCGGGGACATTGCTTTCAATTTTGATAGTCTTCTGAGGGCCTGCACAGGAAACAAGAAAAAGATTAAACAAAATTATTAGGATTTTCTTTAAACCCATAAAGCAAGTTTCTCCATAAGGATTTGATCTTCTAATCGTTATTTTTAAAAATTTTATTAAAAAGTATTCTAGAAATTATTTAAATTAAAAATAAAAAGTGTTTATTTAACTTAAGAAAGTTTTAATTTTACTGAAAAATAATAATTGATAGATGGCCTGCCGACTTATGGTAATGAGTGGCAGGCTCAGGGATTTTAGATTAGGTCGTCTATTTTTACTTCTTCTTCTCTATAGCTTGTTATATCAGGAGTAGGTCCACCTATAACCGGCCAACTAACAAGGGCCATTTTTACACCCTCCACTTTAAATAGTCTTATAACTAATCCGCCTGGTTGAGCTTCATTTATTCTTCTTTTATCATAAACATTATCACGCTTGCAGATAACTTTTTCATCTGCATTAACCATACAGTTTGGGCCTTTATTGTTTGAAAGGATGTCGATGCTAACTGTTTCAGTTCTATTTTCTCCCATATGGATAGGCCAAAAAACTATGGCCATTATATTACCTTCATTATTTTTGAATATATCTTGTACTGTTCCTAGGGCGTAAGCCTCACGGTCTCTTCTGGAATCATAAACATAGTCACCTTTGCAAATTTCAAAATAATCTTTGTTTACTTCACACTTAGTTTCTAAAGCATAAAGGTTGGCGGTCATTAATGCTGTGGCAATAATTGTTAATAAAATCTTTTTCATTTTGGTTCTCCTTGTTGTTCCGTTATTGACCAGTATAAAAAATACCCTATTTAAGAGTTTCCAAGTTTTTGCCAAGATTGCCAATATGTTGTTTACCGCCTTCTATCGCATAGTTAAGGATGCAGGGGTTCGAACCAAATGCGAAAGATTGAATTTTATTAAGTTGTTTTTTTACGCTCAATAGAATAGGTATTGCGCTTGTAATTTTTAAAATAACGGAGGATTTTTATGGTTAGGCGCGTTCTTTTTTTATTTTTAGCGTTAAGTCTAAATGCTTTTGCAACTAATATCCCTTATTCAGAAGATATTACTTGGAAATCCATTTTTATCAGTGGTGATGATTCAATCAAAAATTTTGATCAAGCTAGAATTGATCTCTCCGATTTATTTGCCACCTATGGTGCTTTAGAAGAAAATCAAATTCACCTTTCCGCAGAAAGAAGGTTTATCGGTCGAAATGGAGTGCAATCAAGTACATTAAATAATATAAAAAATGCTTTTGAATCATTAAATGCTTCTAATGATAACGATGGATGCTTAATTTATATGACATCCCATGGTAAACCAAACAATGGAGGTTTTGTCCTTTCTAGTGGTAAGAGTCTTAAACCCAAGGACTTGGCCAATTTTGTAAATAAAGCCTGCGGTACTAAACCTACTGTAATTTTAATTTCTGCCTGTTTTTCTGGACAATTTATTACTTCTGAATTGACTGGAGATAATAGAATTATTCTCACAGCTGCTATAAAAGATAGACCTTCCTTTGGCTGCGATCCCGATATTAAATATACTTTTTGGGACGGTTGCCTTATTGAAGAAATTCCCTCCTCCGACACTTGGAAGGAAGCTTATAAGAATGTTAAATCCTGTATTGAAAAGAAAGAAACTGAGCTAGGTGCAACTCCTTCTCTACCTCAGGCTTACTTTGGCAGGAATATAAGAGATTATAAGATTTTAAGAAAATAATATTTCACTTTTCTGGCCCAGCATCAAGTCCTGGGCCTTTTTGTCTTTATTCTAATTAGAGGGGCCGAGAGTTTCCTTTAAAATTTCCCCCAGTTTTAGTATTGCCTTTTCCCCATCACCTTTAAAGGATGATCCATGCATGGGGCAGAGAATTTTTGGTTTTAAAGCAGCGAACATTTCAACATATTTTTGAGTATCAGTATGATAAGGCATGTAGTTGGCGAAAGGGCCTTTTTGGTAATTGATTAAAGTCTTTTTGAAAGCTTCGGTTATATCCGATTCGGTTATGGGTTGGAGGTTTCCTTCTTGATGAAATAAATCGGAACAAAAAAGAATCCTTTGACTTTGTTCAAAGAGATGGGACCCATCCCAATTATGGGGAAAATGGGGAGTGTGAAAGAATTTAAATTTAAAATTCCCGGTTGAAAATTCTTCACCATTTGAAAGTATTTTAGCAGGCCTTAAGGCTCCATCATCAATATAAACAGAGGCACCCACTAAACTGGAGATGGCCTGGGCATTTGGTGCGATTTCCAGCCATTCGTTTAAGGTGCCGCATTCATCCGGTTCAAAATGGCTAAAACCTACCCACCTTAGGGTTTTAGGATCAATCACTTTTTTTACCCCTTCAAGTGTCGAGGGAAAAATTGCCTTCATTCCGGTATGGTAGAGAAGTGGTTCATCATCTTTAATTAAAAATTGATTGAATCCAAGATTGAATTCTTTAATATAAGTGGAAATTCTAAAGACATTTTTTGCTATTTCATCGACCTGTGCCATTGTGTTAATCCTTTTTTTACCTAAGTATAATCAATTTAGATAAAAGAAAAAGGATGCCGCATTTATTGAAAATGGATATATAAATACCAGCTCATTAAGGAGTGTACTTCATGCATAAAAAACAAAATTCTACGCCGGATAGCACCGCAGTCCGGGTCGCCCTATGGCGGGCCATGCACGTTCAAGTAGATTCTTCACCTCATGTGTTAAAAGATGAAATCGGCCTTCAACTTGTGGCACCTGAAGAGAGTTGGCGCAATCGTCCTGATATGCATCCGCAAGGAACCGCTCCATTCCGGGCCTCCATCGTCGTGCGTGCTCGATTCATTGAAGATTTAGTTACGGAGGAGGTTAATCACGGATTAAAACAATATGTGATGCTCGGAGCAGGCCTTGATACCTTCGCACAAAGGCGACCAGAGGTTGCTTCCAAACTTCAAGTTTTTGAAATCGACAAACCCAGCACTCAGGAGTGGAAGCGCCAGCGCCTAATTGAAGAAGGCTTTCAAATTCCCCAATGGCTTCGATTTGTTCCGGTTGATTTTGAGTCAGGTGTTTCCTGGTGGGAACAACTTATTTCTGCCGGGTTTGATACGAAAAAGCCTGCAATCGTAACCTCAATCGGTGTTAGCATGTATCTCACTGGGGATGCGATAAAGGATACCTTACGAAAAATGGCCAAACTCGCGCCAGGTTCGAAATTTATAATGACTTTTATGTTACCGCTTGATCTCGTTGATCCAAAAGATCGGCCAGGTTACCAAATGGCAATAAAGGGTGCGGAAAAATCGGGAACACCCTTCATTAGTTTTTTCACTCCCCAGGAGATGTTGGCCCTTGCTCGTGAAGCAGGTTTTAAGAAAGTTGAGCATCTTTCAACGGCCAGTCTTACCCCTCGATACTTTTCTGGGAGAACGGATGGTCTCAGACCGTCGAGTGGCGAAGAACTGTTGATAGGGACGACTTAATGGGGGAAAATATGGAAGAAAAAATCGAAGTTTATCGAAATGCAAGAAAATTTTTGAGAAGTTGGGATACAGGGGTTTTATCCTCTATTCACAAAATTGAAACAGATGAATACCCATTTGGTTCAATCTGCCCTTTTGTTACCACTCATGAAGGGGAAATAATAATTTTAATTAGTGATATTGCCATCCATACTAAAAACATAAGAGGTAATTCTCACGTTTGTTTTAAAGTATTTGATATGGAATCATCCAACAAACAGGCTTCCAGCAGGATTTCCTTAATGGGGGATGCTAGTCTGGTTGAGAATACAGATCAAAAGTTCAAATCAGTTTCAGAAAGATATTTTAGATTTTTTCCTGAAGCAAAAGAATTTTCCAAGGCCCACAACTTTTATTTTTATAGTGTCAGGCCAAAAAAAGTTCACTACATCCAAACATTTGGAAAGATTTATACCCTTGATGTTAAAATCTGGAGTTTACCTACTCCTGAGTGGGTAAATGAAGAAGTGGCTTCAATTGAGCACATGAATGGCGATCACTCAGGGAATTTAAAAGATTACCTTGCAGCTTTTAAGAAAAAAGAAGGAAAAGATTTATCCATAGTTGCTATCGACCCGGAAGGATTTCATATGAAAGTTGATGGTAAAATTCATTATTTTAATTTTCCAGGAACTGCCTTAGAAAAAGGAAGTCTGAGGAGGGAATTTGTGGAATTGGCAAAATTATCCAAGGAAAGTTAAAATTAGGATGTTACTTTATTGGGTCGTTAGGTGAGGCCAAACGGTAATACCTATTATAGGGGGGGTCCTGAATTATAACTCTAACCCGGGATGGCCAATTAGATATTATACCATCCACTCCATAATCAAGGGCCTGCCTTTGATTAACTGGTTGATCAACAGTCCAAAAATACGCCTTCTTTATTTTTCCAGTTTGATCCCGCCTATTACTCATTTCTGCAACCCATGCCCACCATGAATTTGGAGGATAGATTGGAATAGATCCAAGGTCCTTTTGTACTTTTTCCATAATGAAGGAATCAACCCCTATCCCGAGGAAGTTGGCCCCCCACTTTTCTGCATCATCGACATATTGTTTAGCGGAACTGGGGTAGGACTCCTCAAGATAGGCATCAAATGCACCAGGAAATCCATTTTGAAACAAACTATCCGCGCCCTTTTTAAATTTTTCCATGGCCCTTCCAGGAATTGAAAAAATAATTCTAGAAAAAATCTTATCATCAAAACCCATTTCATTTTTAAGGAGGGAAATTAGATCAATTGCATATTTTTCAAAATCTTCTCCGTAGGGAGCAGAAGAAGAATTTGGCCAACTAGTCATTTTGGTATCCAACATAATACAGGAGGCCTTTCGGTTGATGAAATAATTTCCCACAGGAACCCTTCCCTCAAGCCACTGTCTAACCCTTAACCATTGAGCTTTGGCACCACTAGGTAGTGTTCCCCATCCTTTTATTCCAGGAAATGTTTCAGCATTTATTCCTCCCCCTTGAGAAGAGTTGGTAGCGGTGTAAAAAAAATCGTTTGGATAAATGCTACCTAATTTGGTTTCTAAAATGGCCTTAGGGTGCCACATAATAAATTTTTGTGAGGGAATATTTTGATAGTTGCTATCATAAGATTTAATTTGGTTATAATCTCCAAAGACGGGGGTAATATCCATTTCTGCACAGTTTGCACCTTCACCATTTGATTTTAATAATTCATCTCCATTTCCTCTATAATAATAATCAAAGGTACCTTGACTCAACCTTGCAATAACCCCATTTTGGGGGTTATAGGCATAATTAAATTCGCTACTGGACATAAAAGCAGAGTCCAAACGAACTATGTTATTTCTTCGATGAGCAAAATCAAATATGGGCTTTTTAATTCCATCTCTTTTTAAAACAGTAATTGCACCTTGCCAGAGCCACCAACAATCATCGAAAATTTTACACCGTAAATCTCTCTCGTCCCGAAACCAATATGTTTTAAATAAAATTGGATTTATTCCATCACTTTCAAAATCCAAATAAATTCTTTGATAAAGATCTCCACTTGGAGTTTCGAGCCCGTGTAATAGGTTTTTATGGATTGGACCCAAAGAGGTTATTTTCTTAAATCCAATTTTTTTTAAACATTTTCTCCCATCTTCAGCACTGGTAATCTCAAAGGCCCTAACTTCACCTAAATCGACATTTTTACTAGCACCATGAGAAATTTGAAATTGAACAGAATAACTACCTTTAGGATAAATTACAACTTTTGTTTTTCCTAATTCCAATAGGCATCTTTCCCAACTATCCCCCGTTTTTTTTGAACAATTTTTATTTGCCCAGGAGTTACTAGTTAGGCGATAAATATAATTTTGATTTCCATAACAAATCATTCCTGGGAGACACGAAATAATTCCCCCAGTTTTTATCATTCCAGAACTATCATTGCCTCCATACTTTGAAGCTGGTGGTAAAAAAACCCCTCGGTATAATCCTGGTTGGTCATCATTTGCAGCGTTTTCAAAACCCATCTTTTCACAACTCGTTTTGTTTACGCTTGGGGGACTTGAGCCCTTGGAAAAGGCATAATTTGAAAAAATAAATAGGAATCCAATTAAAACTATGGTTTTCACAATTATTGAGATCGTAAAAGTCTCTAGGTCTTAAATTACTATTTCTTTGAAGCTTTTACCTTAATAACTTTCATATGGCCTTTTACTGTTTTTCCATTTCTCCGGTAAGACTTAACTCTTATTCTTTTATTCATAAAAATCCTCCCTTTTTAGGATTAATAAAATCCGAATAAAAACATTATACACTAAATTAAAAAAATATTTATTAATTTTAAAGAATTCGATAAATTTACTTTAAAATAAGGATATTTTAAAACCAGAAATATCTAGATTAACCGTTTTATAAGGAACTTTTTGCAAATCTCCTTAAAATGATTACAATTTAGCAAGATGAAAGCAGTAAAGTGGATTTATAAAGGCGCCGGAATTTACGGACTCTTGGTTATAGTTCCCATGTTCTTTGCAGAAAATCGTATTGCCATCCTCGACCCACCGGCTATTACCCATCCGGAATTTTTTTACGGATTTCTTTTTTTGTGCACGGTTTTTCAGTTGTTATTTTTGCTCATTTCCAAGGATCCCATACGCTATCGACCCTTAATTCCGTTGGCCATTCTCGAAAAAATTCCCTACGGAATCTTTATTTTCTTTCTTTACTCCAATCAACGCGTTTCAGGGATGGTTCTTATCGGAGGAGTGATTGATTTATTCCTTGGTTCGCTATTTATATGGAGTTTTTTCAAAACCGAAGAATCATCTTTCTAAAATAAGCAACTTCACAGGCAATGAACCGTTTAACAAAGAAATTTCTTTAGTTGGTTTCAGTGCCAACAAATGAATTGGAGCTGCACTTGGAACAAGTAAGGCCACACGCCACTTTGAAAAACGCTGTTTTATAACCTGGCCAACTTCCCGATATAATTGATCAATAATTCCGGATCCGATTCTTTCGCCGTAGGGTAGGTTTGCTATAAGTAAACCAGAAGGAGCTGGAGGTTCTAGGTCCGCAAAGGCCTTTACGGAAAAATTAATATATTTTTCAACCCTTGCTCGTAGGGCAGAGGCACGAGCAACTTCTACAAATTCGGCTTTGATGTCTGAAGCATGGATGGGTTCTTTTAAGGAAGATTTTTTTTGGGCACGCAATTGATCGGAAACCCGTCTCCATAAAGCGCGATCAAAACCTGCGAGGTGCTCGAGCGCAAAATCATCTTTCCCTCTATGAATTAAGGGTGCTTTATTTAAAGCAATATATGCAGCTTCAATTGGTATAGTTCCGGAACCGCACATTGGATCAAGAAGGGGTTCATCTCCATTATATCCGGCCAACAAAAGAATCGTGGCCGCAAGTGTTTCTTTTAAAACAGCGGGATGCCCAGTTGTACGCCAACCACGTTTATGAAGGGCCCGGCCGGCAGTATCAATTCCCAGAACACAGGAACCACCGCGAATAAAAAGAACGATCGTGATTGGATTGTCCGCTTCTGGGTCAAATTTTGGGGGTGACTTTTCAAATTTACTCTTTTGAATTGACTGAACTACAGAATTAATAATCGTCTCTTCACTTAATTTTTGAGCCTCAGGATCGGCAAGAGTTGGTCTTACTATGAAGGGTCGATGAGAACGAAGCCATTCCGGCCAATTGATATTTTTTAGAGCTGTTTGGAGCATGGAAAGATCAGATAAATCGAATTTAGTTACCACCCTTTGAATCCTGCTTGCAGTTCGTAGTAATAAATGGGCGCGGTATGCTTTCTCCAGATCGCATTCAAACATCACCCCTCGGTAAAGCTTGGTCTGCTCATCGATTCCAATTGAATGAAGTTCGGAGGCGAGTACATCGACTGTTTCGTGGGGGCAAGTTGCTATCCAAAGCATAAATCAACTTATCTTATTTAATTGGAAAGTTCCAGAGCACCCTCTGAGGTTTTTGTTTAGGAAAAGGTCATTTCTTATTTTTAAAATTTAGGCTAAAATTATACTAATAACGGCCACAAATGGGAGGGTTCATGAAGATCTTGAAATTGATGTCTTTCATTGCTTTTGCCTTTTTTTCTTCACAATTATTTTCCGCTGGAATGGAGGAAGTCTGCAGTTATGCAAAAAATAATAAAGACTTACCACTAGCGAAGCAATACGAGAATGTAAGGTATCAGGCCCAATTCGTTAAATGTATGGCAGGATTTGATTCAAAACCAAATGCCCACGAATTTATGGATAAAGGTATCAAGGCATGCTTCTTTTATCAACGACCTGACCACCGACCGGCCTTTAGGAATAACATCGTTCCTTGTGTAAAATTGGTCTGTGATTCTTTCAGAACTCCAATGGATGCGGATTGTGCGAATTACAATACCAAACCAAAAAGACCAGAACACACTAAAAGTAGATTATAAGAATATCTGGGAAGTGGGTTGAATTCCCACTTCCTTTTTATAACAAGGTTCCCGATAAAATTATTGAGGCTACAGAAAAATAAATAATTAAACCCGTCACATCAACCATGGTGGCCACAAAAGGGGCCGAAGCTGCTGCCGGATCGAGCTTTATTCTTCTAAGCAAAAAGGGCAACATTGATCCCACCAAAGCCCCCCAAAGGACGATTCCCACAAGGCTTAAGGATACTGTAAGTCCGATAAGAGTATAATGTTCTCCATATAAGGATTTACTTGTTGGCCAAAATAGAATTCTACATAATCCAACCACACCTAAGATAATTCCTAGAAAAAGTCCGGCAGCAGCTTCTCGAAAAAAAACTCGCCACCAATCTTTTAATTTGATCTCTCCTAGTGCCATGGCCCGTATAATTAAAGTAGTTGCTTGGGAACCGGAATTTCCGCCGCTACTGATAATTAATGGTATAAAAAGCGCCAAAACCACCGCTTTTTCGATTTCTCCTTCGTAGTGTCCCATCGCAGTGGCAGTGAACATCTCACCTACAAAAAGGGCCAAGAGCCAACCTGCACGCTTTTTAATTAATTGGCCAAATGGAGTGGAAAAATAGGGAGCATCTAGGGATTCCATACCCCCAAGTTTTTGAATATCTTCGGTGGCTTCATCCTGGATTACCTTTACAAAGTCATCAACGGTAACGATCCCTATAATGCGATTTTTTGCATCCACAACTGGTAATACCGTAAAACTCTTTTTTTTAAATAAACGACCAATTTCTTCCTGGTCCATATTTTCTGGAACCTTAACTAAGGTTTCCCCTTTCACCATAATGTCTTCGAGTTGGGTTTTTGACGGACTGGCAAATAGCTGGCGTAAAGAAACCACCCCCAAAAGGTCCTTATCGGGGCCAACTATATATGCTTGATAAATTGATTCCGCTTGTTTTCGGGAAAGTGCTCGTAAATAGCTGATGGCCTCTTCAACAGTCATATTAGGCCTTAACTGGGCATAGCGGGAATTCATCCGTCCCCCTGCCTGATCCTCGTTATATGCCATAAGGGCCTTAACTTCAGTTCTGGTTGAATCATCCAGGGAGGAAAAAATCTCTGCTTTCATTTCATCGGACACGGTTTGTATTAAATCTGCGCAGTCATCGGGGGCCATAAGCCTGACTATCGCCCATCTTTGGTAAGGTTTAATAAATGAAAGTACCTCTTCACGATATTCGGTGGGAAGATGTAAGAACAAATCCTCCAAAATATGTCGTGGGGTAGATTCAATATTTTCTGATCGTTCTTTAGGGCTTAGACTTGGCCATGCCTCTAGCAATTCTCGACATTTAAGGGCCTGGCCTTCTTCTAAAAGATCCAAGTGGCTTTGGGAACTCATATAGAAATCCTCTAAAGAGTTTGGAATAATTATAACATTTAATTTATTGGGCTAACATTCGGCAAATTACAGCAAAAATAATTTTAAGTATAGCTCTCATTTATATCTTTTTTATATAAATTTGATCTGATTCAACAATTATCCACCAGAATATTTTATCAACCCATTTTTTTAAAAAATTATGGTTATTAATACTTTAAAAGACATATAAAGAATAATAAGAGAACCAGGCGTCCAAAGAGCTGCCCGTACATCATGAACCTGTCCGGTTAAATAAGCAAAAAAATGTAAAAATCTGGTAAATACGTAGGTGTACATAAGTATTTGCATGATAAGCAGTGAGGGGTTGGTAAAAATAAAAAGAAATCCCGCCATTAGGAAAAAGGGGATATTTTCCAAATCATTCATATGGATACGGCGAATTCGGTCCACATAATCATTTGCCATTAATTGTTCTTTTGATGGATTCGGATTAAATGGAGTTTTACGAATGTCCTCAGGCGAGCGGAATCCCCCATTTACCTTCATCATGCGAAAAACTGTTAGCCATGACATTGAAGCCACTTTAACAATCATGATGGAAGCAGCGATTACATATGTTGAAAATATTGGATTAGCCAAATTGAGCAATTCCATGAGAAGTCCTTTATTGAAGTTAATTAAAAAACATCAAATTATTGCTTTTATTTAAAAAAGTCCACTAGTTAAATAATGCGATTTTTACTCAGGAATTATTTTTTTTGGAGGGGTTGATTCCTGGTATTTTTGAAATTCTGGTGAATCACAAACAAGTACTTTACTTCCACTGGAGTCTCTTCCTTGTTTAATGCAAAAACCGGAAAAAGTTTTATTCTTTTCCGACCAGGTGATAGTACATTTATCCCCAACGATTAATGAATCACAAGTTTTAATATTAGGAGGGGATCCCTCTGGGGTTTTGAGGTCTTGGGCCATTAATGAGAAAGGGATTATTAAATAAAATATCTTTTTCATAATAAAACATTTCGGTATAAATGCACTTTTATAAAGTTTTGAATTAATTTTTCCAAATATTAATTACTTAGAAATTAGAGGGAAAGATGATTTAGTGATGGGATAAGTATTCTTCAAGCTTATCAAAAGATCCAGTCCAACCTTGAGTCATTCCACCCCTAGCATTTATAAAAACCTCAAGTTCAGCAGGGGTAACAGATCCATGGGGCTGCCATTCCACGGTAATACGAGTTTTTTCTGGACCTTCTTCCGCAAGAGTCACAGTCGTTAACATGGTTTCCGGCCAATTTGGGGCCATTGGGTGGCGGGATACCCTTTCATTTTCATCACTAAATTGTTGCGTGTAAACCAACCGATTGGGTTTTTTGATTTCAATATATTTTGCTGTTGCATACATATTGGTATTTTTACCGTCTGTCATTTTGGAAAAAGTAGACCCTCCAGGCCTAATATCTGATTTAATAAAATGCAAAGTAAATCCTGTCGGGGCTACCCATTGAGATAAATGTTTAGGATTTGTCCACATTTCAAAAACAAGATCGATTGGGGCCGCAAAACTTCGATTAATTATAAATATTTCTTTATCCGAAGTTTCCTTGGCCAAATATTCGGCAAGCCTATCCCAGGTTGCATCACCACCTGCTTTTTTAATAAATTTTCTGGTTTCTTCCGCTGCCTCTGGAGTAGGAAGAGTCATAGTCATGTCCATTTTAGTTTTACCCTTTAGGTCGTTAAATAGAACATTTACACGAAATAACGGCGGCCGATCGTCACTTCCTCCATGGTCATAAACAAGCTTTGAATATTTTTCCACCTCAAAATATTTGGTCTTATTTGGATAATCAACACCATCGGGGCCATGCATCGTATAACTCCAATGGCCTCCAGCTTTTAGGTCCTTACTATGGTTAGTAATTGTGAATCCCCGCGGACCCCACCACTTTGCCGCTTGTTTTGGGTCGGACCATGCTTCCCATACTTTTTCTATTGGGGCATCGTAAATTCTAGTAATATTAATTTGGTTGGATTTCATTTGTCTTTCCTTTGATTTTTGCCGTTTTAATTATAAAAGAATCAGAATTGCAAATCTATTAATTTATGATTTCAATTATAGGAAATAGTGTCACAATTATTTCAAGGACCAAAATGAAAACTTATAAAAAAATTGATTCCCCAGTATCCATAATCCGAAGATTTTTAGAACCTGGACCTATAGTTTTGGTAAGTTCTGCATGGAAGGGAGAAATGAATATCATGACAATGGGGTGGCATATGATGATGATGGATGAACCTCCTCTTGTTGGATGCTTTGTTTGGGATCAAAACCATAGTTATGAAATGATAAAAAGAAGTAAGGAATGTGTAATTAACATCCCTACAATTGATATTGCGGAAAAAGTTGTAAAGATTGGAAACACATCTGGCCGAGATATTAACAAATTCAAAGAATTCAAACTTTGTCCAGAAAATGGAGATAAAGTAAAGGCCCCATTGATTAAAGAGTGTTTTGCCAGCTTTGAATGTCGATTAATTGATTCCAGTCTGATTAAAAAATACAGTCTTTTCGTATTCAAAGTGGTTAAGGCCCATGTGGCAACAACACCTAAATTTCCAAAAACTATACATTATCGAGGAGATGGATTGTTTATGCTTTCTGGTCCCACGGTAGGCAAATATCGTAAATTGTTTAAACAAGAATATTTATAATTTAAATAAAGTGGAATACTCAAAAAAGAGAATTCCAAGAAAAAAAATTATCTGCACATTAGTACAATTGAGGAGGAGTCCACGATTGCTCCATTTCTCTTATTTCCGGAATAGGTGGCCCTTCCTGGTTGTTTGAAAATGACTTCCATTCCCATTGAAGTCTGATAGATTATTTCAGAATCAATTCTTACAAAGGATTGATTGGTCTGTCCTATATTATCGGTAATTTCCATAATTGGATTTTTAAAATTAACGGCCATTGTTCTATCAGTGGAGGAACAAGTAATTTCTTTTGAAGAAGTTTTGCAATTTAATTTTAAACCGGATCTATTCTTAAACATTCTACCGATTGACCTATCTTCTTTAAGTGTGGCCGAACCGTCATTGTTAAAAGTGAATTGATATTGGAGACCTTTATAACTTTTAATAGCATCAGTTCTAACTACTGCAGGACCAGCAGGGCCCGTTGCAGAAAAAGTAATAACTGCTTTGGTACCCATATCATTAATTTCAGCACCCAATCTGCTTTTATCAGTGGAGCCACATTTAATTACCACCGCCATGGCATCGATAGAAAAAATTAGGAAAAAAAACACCTTAAAAAAATTCATGGTTAATATCCTCCAATAGGTAGATTAATAATTTATTTAGGAAAGATTTATCGCCTAATTTTCAAAAATTCTTAAAAAAGGGCAATTTTTCCCAAAAAATTTTGTTTATATGAAATCCGTTTTTTTATTTATGTTTTTGGCCTTCAATTAAAAGGCTTAAAATTCCGAAAAATTCCAAAAAGGGATATTTATGGATAGGCAATATAAAATTTTAGTAGTGGTTTGGATGGTTTTTTCGGCAGGAGCATCCGTTCTCCAACTTTTTTTCCAAAACTATTTAGCAGATACAACCGCCTGGGGCTTTTCCCCAGGGTGGCAAAGGGAGATAGGATTTTGGAATCTTGGAATCATTTTTATTACAATCCAGATTTTAAGACTAGGTATTCCCGTGAAAAACACAATACTTCCTACCATTTTAATATTGTCTGCCCTATTTGCCGGTAACCATTTGGTGACCGGTTCTAGAAATCCAAATTCTTATGGGCATATGGTAGCTTATTATCTAAATCTAATTCCCATAATCTGGGCATTCATTTTATTTACTATTGAAAAGACCAAAAAAAATATTTAGATTTTTAGCTCCGACCAACCATAATTAATAATTTGACAGAAAGAGTTCAAAATAAACCAATCAAAAATTAGGATTCAGTTATCCGATTGTTTTTGTAGACTAGATAAAATTTTTCAAAACATTGAATTTAATCATAATTATCCTCCCCATAAAAACCAACCGAAATTTTCAAGTGTACTATCAAAAACTTTCACCCGGTGCAAAAGAATTTTTAAAAGGATATTTTTATCCAGGAAATTATTTTTTTATGGAGGAAAATTATGAAGTTTTTACTGTCCTTGGTTTTGATTTCTTTGTCAATCACGTTTGCAAATAGTGAACCATTCAAAATTGCCCCTTACACAGTGAGAGCCGATAACGGGGATATTCATTTGAAATTCCAGTTAAATAGACCAGCAAAGGTAAACATTATTGCTTATAGGGAAAATGATGAAAACCATACGACCTTTAACCAAGAAATGGACCTAAAAGAGGAAAAATTAATATCAATTCGTCTTGGGGAACAAAATTGTGACAATACTCTGGGATATAAAATTTCCTTTGTGGAAAAATCAAGAAAAATAAATGTTTTAAATCGGCAAGTGCCAAGCTTCAAATGTGAATGGAATGATGAATTTATATTTGGATTTATCAGCGATACACAACAAGGTACAGAAAAACACAAAAGTGTTGCAAAAGTTATTGAGGAATATTTAAAAAATACCAAATTAAATTTTCTTCTTCATACTGGAGATATAGTCCATAACGGTGGAATAAACGATGAATGGCTTAATTATTTTAGCGTGGCCCAATCATATTTAAAGGGAACACCAATTATCGCTGCTGTTGGAAATCATGAGTATTATGAAACGGAAGAAAATTCTTTTGTCCCAAATTCATTTATGAATTACATGAGATGGGAAGGGTCCCAAGAGATGGGTTACCTTACTGCAATTTTTCCTCACTTCCAATTGGTGATAATAAATTCAAACTTTGAGGAAATTAAGGACGGTTATGACAAGCAAATAAAATGGGTAGAGAATACATTAAGAGAGGCCCAGGATAAGGGAAGACCTGTGATCGTGGCCATGCACCACCCACCATTTGCGGCTTCAATCATGAATGTTACTGCGGAAATAAATCAATTACAGGATGATTTCGTCCCACTCTTTGAAAAATATGGAGTTAAATTGGTTTTAACCGGCCATACCCATATGTATGAAAGAAGTTTTAAAGATGGAGTTCATTATGTGATAGCTGGACCTGCTGGAGGCGCCAGGGCCATGCCTCTTGGAATAAACCCTTATCAAGTATTTTCTAGATTTTTGGCCATGACTTTTTCAACTATAACGATTAACCATCAAGGAATTGAACTTAAAACGTGGGATGAGGAAAATGAGCTAATTGACTCTGTAAAAATCCCTTTGAAATGAGATAGGATCAAGAAACCCAGAGTAGACTCCTACCTGGGTTCTTGATCCCTTTATTTCAATTTTTTTTCCTTCTTTTAGTAGAACTATTTTCTGGGAAATCTAAAAAAGTTGTCAATTTTAAAAGCGCTTTTAAGGTTCTTCTGCCTTCTGATTTTTTTGGTATGTGGAATAAACATAGATCGGTATTTCCATATCTCCCAAATGTTTTTTAATCAAGGCCTTAACTTCATCCCACTTTAGGTGGCCAACCCCAGTACCCAATTTTGGAAGTGCCAAACTTCCTATTTTTTCCGCTTCCAATATATGCCTTAAATCTTTTAGAGCACTATTTAGATAAGGAATGGTTGCTGCACCAGGATGAGAAGTATGCGCTTTGGCATGTTCTTGAATAAACAAGTTAAATATCCGTTTGCCCTCGGCATTTACCCACACCCATAAGGTTCCTTCTTTTGGATGATGGGTATGAGAAAAATGGCGAAAATCTTTATATAAATTGGGAAAATTTTCCCTTAACGACATGGCCAAGCCTTTTTTGAAATCATCATTTGGGGCCACACTATGGGCAATTGCTTGTGCCCTGGTTAAGAGGATATCACCCTCCACTTCATGAATCATTTTATCCTCCTTCTCCAAGGTATAAATCAAATTAAAATGACAATCAAAGTTCTCTTTATTTATATTATGATAGGTCATACGAAATTAAAAAATATTTAAGAAGGAGTATAAAATTGGAAAATAATTATAAATTCGATCCAAAATTAGATTTAAAGCTTGAAAGGGTAGTCGATGTTCAACCAGAGGAAATGTGGAGGGCCTGGACTGATCCAGAAATTTTAAAAAAGTGGTTTTGCCCGCTTCCTTGGAAGGTCATTGATTGTGAAATTGATTTAAAACCTGGTGGAATATTCCGAACCACCATGAAATCACCAGAAGGAAAGGAATTCCCCAACATAGGGTGTTTTTTAGAGGTCCTACAAAATAAAAGATTGGTTTGGACCGATGCCCTCCTTCCAGGATTTAGACCTGTAAAAAAACCAGTATCTGGAGCAGGAATGTATTTTACAGCTTTAATTTTATTCGAACTCCACGCTAAAGGAACAAAATATACAGCAATAGGAATTCATAAAGATGAAGCTGATCGAAAAAAACATGAGGAGATGGGTTTCCATGAGGGATGGGGTAAATGCCTCGATCAACTTTTGGATGTTGTAAAAAAATCAAGGAAGTAAATACGACTATTATTTTCCAGATACGATGAATTCTAAAAACTTCAATCCTATCTTTTTTGGATTTTGAACGATTTCATAAGAGTTTCTGCCAAACATTCTGGCCAATGCAGATCCATTTTCCTTTTCAAAGGAAAAAAGAAAAGTGGAAATTCCTCGTTTTTCTCCAGTGTAATTGGCCATTTGAATATCCATTTCTCCATAGATACCCTCATATCTGTCGTAATCGATAGGTTTACCATCAGTCAAAACTACAATAATTTTTCTTCGCGATCCGGTTTTTTCCAATAAGTATTGTGCATGTCTTAGAGCTGGGCCTATTCGGGTATGACCTTCCGTCGAGATGTTTGATAATTTTCTCATCCCTTCACTCATGGATTCATCGATGGATTTTATTATTTTAAACTGACAGTTTTTTCTAGTAAGGCTGGAAAAAGTTCCAATGGTAATCTGGGGACAAAAATCCTTTAAGGCATCCGTCAAAATATAAAGACAATCTCTGCCTAAATCCAAAAGCCTTTGGTTATCCTTCCAAGAATCCATTGAATGGCTGGTATCTAATAGGAATAAAAGAGAAATTTCCCGAAAAACCGATCTTTTTTGCATAAACAGTTTATCGCAAACAACTTGTCCGTGGCGAACCTCCGATAGATAATCCACATGAGCATCTAGATCCACTTGATCGCCGCTCCTTTGCCGGCATTTGTACCTTTTGGCAAAAAGACAATAAATTAATTGAGATTTTAGTTGTTCAATAGTTTTTCGATATTCATCCCTCTTAAATATTTCCCCTTTTTCAACTACTTTTTTTTCAAAGACTTGGCACCAATCGGTTAAAAATTGCTTTTTTTTGTAATTATATTCGGGATATTTAAAAAGTGACTCTTTTTGACCTTCCATTTCATCTTTGATTTCAAAACCTTCACTATTTCTACTTCCATCAATTTTTAAAAAGGAAGAGGTTTTTTCCATAGATCTGATAACATGTTCCCATTTTAGGTTTTTAATTGCCTCAAAATGGTCTGCCATTTCATTGGAGCCATCTAGGTTTTTAGATCCACCCTGATATTCTTCTGCAGTTTTTAATTTTTCAAAATTGTGAACCAGTGGATTCCCTTCATCTTTAAATTCTTTAACTTTTGTTTCGTTTATTTCATTGGAAACTTTTAGGGAGTAATCCGTTCCTTCCACAAAATCAGTTAAAAAAAATCGGCTGTTTTCTATCCCTATAATAGAATCACGGAAATGGCCTGCGAGAATATCCTTGCTAGATTCCTTATTTAAAAAGTCTAAAAGTAGGGAGAATTTTTCTTCAATTCCTACAAATTCGAATTTGAGGTCGATCCAGGCCTGTCTTAAAAATTTTTGAGGAGTTTCTGAATCCTCTCCAGTTTTTTTAAGATGAAAATACTTAGAGAGAGAATAGGTAAGAAATATTTTTAACTCAAATAAAAGTTTATTTTTCTCATATTCATTAAAAACAGAATACTCCGAGGGTAGATAAATAAATCTTCCATCAAAGCCGGATTTATCGTTTATGATTTTGATATTTTGAGAATGCTTAAATAAAATACTTGTTAATTGAGAAAGCCTTTTGGACTCTTGATGAAAATAACATTTTTTTGCGTCGAACTTATCTTCAAAAATCCCATTAATTTTTCCAAAGGCCTTCTCCAAGATTTCCATTTTATAAAGAAATGTCGACTAAATCGCCAAATGCCGATTTAAATTCCGCTTCATCCGATAGGCAATTAACTGCGGCAATTTTAAAGGCCATTCGGGGGTGTATTCCTTCTCCAATTAGTTTTGCAGTTGAAATCAAAGATCGAGTTGAAACTCCATCACCATAATTTTGGTCCTTAATTCCTCGAAATTTTTCTGCTAATTTTATAAGAGGTGCAACTTTATTTTTCTCAAGTCCTGATTCAGAGGATACTATTTCTACCTCTTTTTCAAAAGGGGGATAGGAAAAGTCCAAAGTTACAAACCTTTGACGAGTGGAATCCCGAAGGCCTTTAAGCCCTTTTTTCCCAAGGGGATTATAGCTTGCAACCAACATAAATTCATCTGGTGCCTTAGTAGAGGTATTTTTTTTATCGATAAAGATTTCCCGCCGATGATCTGAAAGGGAGTGAAGGATTACAATTATATCTTCTCTAGCTTCAACCACTTCATCTAAATACAAAACCGCTCCTGCCAGAATAGCGGATAATACCGGGCCATCTTGCCAGATGGTTTCTCCCCCCTTGATGAGATATCTTCCTAAAAGATCAGTAGTGGATGTTTCGTCATTGCAGACTACGGTAAATAATGGCCGGTTAAATACTTTTGCCATATGTTCAACAAATCGGCTCTTACCGCAACCTGTAGGGCCTACCAACATTAGAGGGATTTTTTGCTTAAATGCAGCCTCAAAGATTTTCTTTTCCTGTCTAATTTCTAAATAAAAAGAACTCATTGAGCGCTTTTAACCGGCAATCCATACCGAATGAAATTAGCAACAAACGCTATAATCCCCAGCGCAAAAAGTCCTGCTGCCAAAACTAATCCAAAAAAGTGAACTTGTATTTCTTTTTGGACGGTTAAAAAATCCATACCCATTCTTCTTTCCATAACCACTTGGGAAATGCCAGCAACGGCAAAGGCCAATGTCATGGCCACCATTCCAATATTGGACGACCAGAATGCAAAAATTGAGGTTGGTGTTTCAGTTAATTTTCTTCCGGTCATAATAGGCATGGAGTAGGTAATTACTGCTAATACTATCATGGCGTATGCTCCCCAAAAGGCCAAGTGCCCATGCATTGCGGTGACCAGAGTACCATGGGTAAAAAGGTTAACCTGTGGGAGAGTGTGGGCAAATCCCAAAAATCCTCCTCCCACAAAACTCATAATCGCACATCCAACAGTCCAGGTTAAGGCCATTTTGTTTGGATGTAGACGTCCGCCTTTTCTGGCCATGGCAATTGCATAAATGGCCATTCCCAAGAACGCCAAAGGTTCTAAAGCAGAGAAAATTCCACCAATCCAAAACCAATATTTTGGGGCTCCAATAAAGTAGTAGTGGTGTCCAGTTCCAAGAATTCCGGAAAGGAAAGTAAATCCAACAATGACATAAAGCCATTTTTCTATAATCTCCCTATCAACACCTGTAAGTTTGATAAGAAGAAAGGCCATGATACCACCCATAATTAACTCCCAAACCCCTTCAACCCAAAGGTGCACAACCCACCATCTCCAATAGGAATCCATGGTTTGGTTATCGGTGTTAATCATTCCCGGTAAATATAGTAAGGCGGCCATTAATAGCCCAAAAAAAAGAACCATGGCAGAGGTGGTTTTTTTTGTTGATTTATAAAGTGTATATCCGATATTGAAAATAAACAGAAGAACATCTACCACCACCAAGTAATCCAGTGGTCTGGGAATCTCCAAAAACTTTCTACCTTCCCAATAATTAAAGTGGAAACCGATAATTGCAGTTACTCCAACAAGGACGAATGCTATCAATTGAATGTATGCCAATTTTTCGGAGAAAATTTCCCTGTCACATTCTTCGGGAATAATATAATAAGCAGCTCCCATAAAGCCCGAAAGAAGCCAAAAGACTAATAGATTTACATGGGTGGATCTTGCGGTATTAAATGGAATGAAGTCGTGAAGGACATCATAGCCCATATGTGCAAATCCCATAATAAATCCATATACAATCTGCAAGCATAAAAGGAGCATACTCACAGCAAAAAAGTAATAAGCAACCCTTTGACTTTTAAATTTCACTTGGAACCCCCTTTAAGCTGCGATAGAAATGCCACGATTTCATTTATTTCTTCTTTGGTTAACCCCAGATTGGGCATTTGAGTTCCTGGTTTAATTTTTTCCGGATCTGTTATCCATTCTATCAAATATTCCCTTGAGTACTTATCTCCAATTGTATCTAAAGCAGGGCCAATATCCCCACCTTCTCCACCGATAGAATGGCAATTTACACAAAGTTGATTCCATGCTTGGGGTCGATGGGCGGGTGTAACAATTGTCCCTTGAACAGAAGCCACTTTTGCTAAAACGGGTTTGGGAGGAAACCCATTAAGATCCATCTCCCCGACCCATTTGAAAAAGGCCACCAACTGATTTTTTTCTTCATCGGTAAAATTATATTTAACCATTCTCCTTTCTCCCGGATACATGGCCTGTGGGTCAGTCAACATGGATTTTATAAAACGCTCACCCCGTCTTTCAAAAACTTTGGTGAGCTCAGGTGCATAGTAGGCACCTTCTCCTAAAATAGTATGGCAACCCATACAGTTATTTTTATCAAACAAATGTTTTCCTGCTATAACTACGGGGGTGAGGTTTTCTTCTTTGGTTTGAGCGGGTACTTTTTTTATGGTGTCGAGAGTAAGAAGAACAAATGCTATCCCACATGAGAAAGTCCCAAACCAAAAAAACCTGCTTGCCGACGATTTTGAAAGCATAATTTTCCTTTAATTAAAAAGTGTCAAAAAATTTTATTCATTTAAGTTTACAAAAAAATTTTGAATAAGGTCAAATTAAGAATACTAGAAAAGAAAGTCAGGTATTTAACTGCAAATCCCGCAACAGCTTTTTGGTGGATCGATTCGTAATCTTCGTTTGTCCCCAATTTGTTCCAGCAGAGAACAGGTAATTTTTCCATGCGTTTCTTCCCCGATTTTTTTTAGAAGAAACTCTGGATCGCGGTCTATTTCAAAAATTAAAGATCCTTTATAGGAAACATCTTCTATAATTTCAATTATCTGGTCAAGAGCTTCCTGGTTGGTTTTTCCTGAAAGTTTTAACATTGGTATCTCCATTTAAAATGATGGAATTACATTATCTTATAGATATAATAAAAAAATGATCTATATCAAATTTTTTACCATCTTTACTCTGCTACATAAAAACTTATGAAAATATCATCTATCCTTCAAAATCCTTATCGCCCACTTTTTCTAATAGGAACCATTTCGGCTATAATAGGCGCCGGTCTTTGGATGCCATATGGTTTTCAATTAATGAATTTTTATCCAGGTCGGATGCATGCTCATTTAATGATGGGAGTATTCCTTTTAAGTTTTGCCAGTGGTTTTCTAATGACTGCCATACCTAAAATGACGGGCACTTTCCCCTCCGGAAAGGTGGAGCTTTTTTTACAAATTACTGGTTTAATTTTTACAGCAGGGTGTGGTCTTATAAATAAGGAGACTACTCTTTTTTTTATTTCAATTCTTCTTAATTTGACCATGCTTTTATTTTTTGTGGGAAAACGTTTTTTGGTAAAAAAAAATAATCCTCCCGATGTTTTTCCATTTGTAATGGCGGGAATTCTCTCAGGTTTGTTGGGGTCAATTTTTTGGATATTTGGATTATATACCATCGGCCATAGACTTTTTTATTTAAACTTTATTCTCTGTTTAGTTTTGGGAGTGGGTTCAAAACTTATTCCGATGCTTTTAAGGTTGGGACCAGCAAAACCAAACTCAAAACGGACGACTGTTTTTTTGGCGATAATTTTATTCATTTCAAATTTTTTCGAAGATTATTACCTTTGGTCATTAGGGCCTTGGATAAGATCGATGGTGGTCCTTTGGGTAGGAATTTTTTATTGGAGAGTTTTTGAAAAATCCACTTTTAACTCAGGATTTACTAATGGTATTAGATTATCTGCAATTTCGGTAATTTTAGGATCTTTATTACTAGCATTGGATCCGATTCACAGGATGGAGTGGCTCCACTTAATTTATATTTCAGGGTTTGCCTTGCTAACTTTTTTGGTCGCCACGAGGGTAATTCTCGCCCACGGAGGCCATGATTTAAACCTTGAGGTTAAAAACTGGAGAATAACCGCAACTGTAGTATTGATTTTACTTGCCGCTGCCACCAGAGCACTCGCACCCTTTTGGCCGGCAGGATATAATCGCCATTTAGCTTATTCGGCCTTCTGCCTAGTTTTTGCCCTAGTTATTTGGGGATGGTTTTTTATTCCAAAGTTAAAGGGAAAGACGCCCTTTTCCTCGGATAGATGTTAAAATCTTAACTTAAAATTGAACACCTAATTGGATCAAAATATTATTTCGAATCCTTCCAAAGGAATAATCAGGAAGCCAATTATAGAGAATATGAAATCTCATAATCTCTAAAAAGGATAAACCGACATAGGGGAGAATGGTTATGCCTCTGCACTGAACCATTATATTAGGATCGCCGGATTTATCTGTGCCGCTACATCCGTCTCCGTTGCTGAATTGGTACCCGGCTTTAACGCCTAAAAAGTACTGCCATTTATAGTTGCTAAATGAAAATTCATATTCAGTGCCTATAAGTGGAGATATAGCAAATACGTCCCTATTCCCATTAATTAAATCATAGCCACCTTGAAATAGAAGTCCGGTGCTTAATTTTAGAAAGGAAGGATATACAAAATCAACTCGTTTAAAATTCCAGCCCAACTCTATTGCCCTACCCAGTGTTACATACTTAGTACTTTCAAGAGGGGTGTAGTAAATTTTTTGATTTAAGAAAGTATCTCCGCCCCTTCTTAGAATATTTTGTTCCGACGACGGAAGTGATGCCATATAAGTGGAAAAGATTCCTCCTATTTTTTTTCTTAGTGCAAATTGACCCTTATTGGACTCATCTTTTTTAAGTTGCAAGTCGCGAAATTCGAAATTGAAATATTTTAGCAACCTGAAAGTGTAGTCAATTGATTCCTCATCCTCATATTTTCTCCATACATTGAAATTTTTAGCTTCGGGTAAAATTTCCGGTGGATTTTTTTTATTGAATGCAGCAATACAATGCTTAGTATTTTTAATGGGTTCGGTTTTTCTATAGGAGCATTCATTATAAAGTTCGATAATGGATGTTTGAATAAGGGCCAATATATTTCGGTCAACCTTTTTCTCATTACAATATTTAGTTATATTGGCCGGATTATCTAGGACTGCTTTAATGCAAAAGAATGCGTTCCATTCGGGTGAATTTTCATTTTCAGGATATAAAAGTTTTTGTTTTTTTACCGATTCCACGAATAAATGGGCATCTACCATTCCGGCATAAAAATCAAAAATCCTAAAGTCTTTCTCAAAAAAACCTACAAATGCGGAAAGCGGTTTGCTCATTAAGGGTAGGCTTACCGATGTATTTAAGATTTTGTTTTTAATTTCTGGATGCCAACTAGACACTAGGGACAAGTCTCTAGTTCGGCTGGTTTCAACAAAGTTTCCAATAAAAGTTCCCATATAATCAAAAAAGCTTTTTTGTCTTTTTTCTTCCTCGGCCAAATACTCTTCAAAAACAACCATATGTGGGTTAATCCAAACAAAACGACCCTTATCATTAATCCCAAGTTCTTTAGCTATATCGTAGGAAAGAAGAATAGGGGAATTATCAAAGACCCCTCCATCCACAAAAAAATTCTGGGTGATTTTTTTTCCTTTACATAAAAAATATGGTTCTTCAGCTTTTTTTTGACAGTGATC
>Ga0180061_1000044_pt1 | contig 25428 bp, 17 predicted proteins | sample EasRivT27_16_10D_FD_121769 | JGI IMG/M metagenome (GOLD analysis project Ga0180061, IMG submission 121769) | Soil microbial communities from meander-bound floodplain in the East River, Colorado, USA - East River metaG ERMLIBT27_16_10D | ecosystem: Environmental > Terrestrial > Soil > Floodplain ...
TTATTGCAGGCCATCCTTCCTATGAAGTAACCCAAGGGGAAATCCTTTTTGAAATAAACGGGAAACTTGTGAACATATTGAAAATGGAACCTTTTGAAAGGGCCAAAGAAGGTATATTCCTAGGTTTTCAATATCCTGTAGAGATACCCGGAGTTAATAACGTCGGATTTTTAAGAGAATCTTTCAACACAATATGCTCTCACCACGGAGCAAAGCAGATGGATGAAAAAGAGTTTATGGAATATTTGATTCCCAAACTAAAAAAACTTGAAATTAACGAAGCTTTCCTTGAAAGATCAGTGAACCAAGGATTTTCTGGTGGAGAAAAGAAAAAAAATGAAATCCTGCAAATGGCAGTATTAAACCCAAGGATTTCAATATTAGATGAAACCGACTCGGGACTAGATATTGATGCGCTTCAGATAGTTGCCAGAGGAGTGAATTCCCTCAAATCAAAATATAATGCCACAGTCTTAGTTACTCATTATCAAAGACTGCTTAATTATATCGTTCCTGATTTTGTTCACGTTATGTACGAAGGAAAAATTATTAAGACCGGTGGACCTGAACTGGCCCACGAACTTGAGGCAAAAGGCTATGACTGGGTAATTAAAGGTGATCATTGATGAATGGACTATTAGAAAAATACATTCAAAATTGGAAATCTAAAAATCCCGCTTTAGATAAATTTGCCCAAATTGGATTTCCAACAAAAAGTCTTGAATCCTGGAAATATACAGACATTATTTCCAATCTTGAGCCAGTATTTACTCCCTATACTTCAAAAGATAGGAATGAAAAGGTTACTCCTTCGGAATCTAAGGTTGTCTTTATTAACGGATTCTTTTTTAAAGAATTGAGCTCTATTCCTCAAGGTATTGAATTGGCCGAAGTTCCTTACGCTAAAGAGAACTTATCTACCGACGATTCCTTCGAGCTACTTAATTTAGGCCTTTCCCCAAACGGTATCGAATTAAAAATTCCTAAAAATTTTGAAAGTGATAAACCACTAGAAATCTTTCATAGAGTCACTGAGTCCGCTAAGGACCACTTGATTTCACCGAGAATAAAAATAAATGCAGGCCCATTTTCCAAAATTAGTATTTTAGAAGTTTTTGAAGGAGAGGACGAAAGATATTTTTCTAATTCACTAACTGAGATAAATTTGGATGAAGGGTCTTCAGTTGAGTACGTTAAGGCGGTTAATCAATCATTGTCTTCCTTGCATGTAGGAAAACTAAGGGCCACTTGTGAAAGAAATTCAATTTTTAAAAATTTTACAATTGTATTTGGTGGTAAACTAACTAGAAATAATATTGAAATTTCCCTCTTAAAAGAAGGCGCTGAATCCATTGCAAACGGTGTTTATGCTTTAACGAAAAACCAGATTTGTGATAATTTCACTTTGATCGATCACTTGGTAGCAAATACCACTTCAAACCAATTATTCAAGGGAATCTTAGATGAAGAATCCCACGGTATTTTCACCGGAAAAATCAGGGTTTACCCAGATGCCCAAAAAATAAACTCAAACCAAATGGCAAAAAACCTTTTGCTTTCCAAAAAAGCACATATTAATGCCAGACCAATTTTGGAAATAAACGCCGACGACGTCAAATGCTCTCATGGAGCGGCAATCGGGCAATTGAACCCGGAAGAAATTTTCTACCTAGAAACCAGAGGAATACCCAAAGATTCGGCCCAAAGAATGCTTTGTTTGGCATTTGCTTTGGATGGGATAGAATTAATTGGCTCCTTAACAATCAAAAATTATATCACCGAGCTATTATTGGAGAAATTAAAAAAGTTCGATGTAGGACATTTTAATGAAAAAGTTTGATATAAAAACCATTCGTAAAGACTTCCCCCAACTTGAAGAGTTGGTGAGGGGAAAACCACTGGTTTATTTAGATAATGCGGCTTCCACACTTAAAGTTAAATCCGTTATTGATTCTATTCACCAACACTTTTCAAAAGAAGTGGCAAACGTTCACCGGGGAGTTCATTTTTTAAGTGAACAGGGAACAGTTAAATATGAAAAATCCCGTGAAAACATAGCAAAATTTCTAAACGCTAAATTTCCCCACGAAATTATATTTACCAAAGGGACTACTGAGGCCATCAATCTGGTATCAAATTCATTTGGCTCCTTGGTTTTAAAGCCTGGTGATAAAATCCTTTTATCCACCATGGAACACCATTCAAATATTGTTCCCTGGCAAATGATCCGTGAAAAAACCGGTGCTAAAATAGTTGTAATACCCATTAACGACAAAGGGGAAATCCTCCTTGAAGAATATAAGAAACTTCTTGATGAAAAAGTTAAAATCGTATCTATTGCTTATATTTCAAATTCTTTAGGTACCATCAATCCAATAAAAGAAATGATAAGATTGGCCCACGCAGTTGGAGCTAAATTTTTGGTGGACGCAGCACAGGCCGTTGCACACATAAAAGTCGATGTTGCTGATTTAGATTGTGATTTCTTGGCTTTTTCCTCTCATAAAATATTTGGGCCCACAGGCCTTGGTGTCCTTTATGGGAAAGAAGAACTGCTAAAGGCCATGCCACCCTATCAAGGTGGAGGTGACATGATTGAAACTGTTACCTTTGAAAAAACCACCTATAACGAGCTCCCTTTTAAATTTGAGGCCGGAACCCCACCAATTGCCGAAGTGATAGCGCTTAATGAAGCAATTGAATATGTACAAAAAATCGGCTTTGAAAACATTGGAAAATATGAACATGACCTTTTGGTCTATGCTATTGAAAAGATAAAAACTGTTCCCGGAATAAAATTAATAGGAACTGCCCAAAATAAATCCACGGTGATTTCTTTTAATTTAGAGGGCATCCACCCGTCAGATGTAGGCACCATACTTGACCAACAAGGAATTGCTGTAAGAACAGGACACCATTGTACCCAACCCGTAATGAGAAGATTTGGAATAGAGGGAACAGTAAGGGCATCTTTTTCGATATATAACACCAAGGAAGAAGTTGATGCCCTCGTCGAGGCTTTAAAAAAAGTTAAGGATTTCTTTTAGGAAATAATTTTTTATGGAAAAAATGTTAATTTCAATACAACCCACTCCAAATCCCAACGCCTTAAAGTTTATCTTCAATTCTCCAGTTAAACAGGAGGGAAACTCCTATTATAAATCTCCGATGGATTGTAAGGAAAATCCCTTGGCCTCTGCCCTTTTTACTGTTCGAGGGGTAGATCAACTTCATTTTTTCGATAACGTTATTACTGTCACCAAGTTTGGTTATGAAGAATGGGACTCAATTGAACCCAAAATTAAAGAAATACTTAAAGAAAAACTTCCTGGACATGATCCCAATTATTATGATCCTGACCCAGAGGCAGATAGAAGGGCAAAACTCACACCCGAACTTCTCGCTATAGAGGCGATCTTGGACAAAACCATTAGACCTGGACTTCAGGGAGATGGTGGGGATATCAGATGTCTAACATTTGAGGATGATGTTTTAATCGTTAAATACCAAGGAGCATGTGGAACCTGTCCAAGCTCCACAACTGGAACTTTAGAGGCCCTAAAGGCAATTCTAAGAGACGAATTGGATAATCCCAATATCCAAGTTTATATTGCTCCCGAATTTTAGCCCAACCAATTAAATGGCCGATAATATTCCATCATCTTGGCATGTGGACTTCCCGCTTTTGGTGCATATTTATAAGTGAATTTACATTGGGCCGGGAGGCTTACAAAGATGGAATCTGTCCTCCCATTGGTTTTAAGCCCAAAAAGAGTTCCCCTGTCATGAAGGAGATTAAATTCTACGTAGCGGCCATGCCGATGAAGCATAAATTCTACGTCCTCTTGTGTATATTCTTCTTTAAACCTTTTTTCCACTATGGGGAAATAAGATTCTATAAAATGTGAGGATAAATCTTTAATAAATGCAAAATCTTCTTGAGAATCTCCAAGGGAAAAATTGTCAAAGAAAAATCCACCAATTCCTCTCATTTCATTATTTCTATGAAAGTTCACAAAGTACTCATCACAATTTTTCTTGAATTTCTCATGCAACCCATAAGGGTCCAAAGCCTTTTTCCAAATACCGTGAAAATAAGAAAAATCCTCCTCATGAGGATAAAAGGGAGTAAGATCAGCACCCCCTCCAAACCATAATTTTTCCCCTAATTTTATCATCCTAAAATTGGCATGAACGGTTGGAACCCGGGGATTTTTGGGATGAATTATAAGTGAAATTCCGCTTGCCCAGAGATGGGTTGAGGAATTACTTCCAAGATTTTTAGCAAAGGCAGGATCTATTTCACCATAGATTAGAGAGGTATTTACCCCTGCATTTTCAAAAACGTTCCCCACCAATACCCTGGTTTTACCTCCACCACCTTCCGATCCTTTAAAATCAAGTCTTTGCCAATCATCTTCAGTTACCGATAGATTTGGATCGAAGATTTTCATTTGATCGATTATTCTAGTTTGGAGAGATTCAACCAGCTTGGGAAAATCATTTTTAATATCTTGCATTTCTTCTATACCCCTATTATTTGGGTTGCGTTAAGGAGTTAATTTATATACAGTTTCCCCTCAAAATAAAAGATAATTAATATCATGAAAATAGGTCATCTGGTCCTTATAACTTTATTAATTTATTCAACCTCTTATGCAGGTCAACCAGAACTTACTTTCAAAGACTTAACTGTTTCTTCAACCGAACAAAATCCAAATAACTTTAAAATATCCCCAAAAGAAGAATTCTCAACCAAGGGAAATGTTAGCTATTACTACCAATATTTTGATCAGGACCATACTACCGGGCAGGATTTAGGAAATTTAGGAATAATTTATGGACTTTCCTGGGCCCTGTACCCTGTTATTCAACATGAGGACTTCGATTCCGGCTCCTGGACTGAATATAAACAAAATTTTGGAAAATTGGTCTTTGATCAGGATGAACCCTACTGGAATTGGTTGGTTCATCCTTTAACGGGAAGTCAGCTCTACCTTTTTTATAGATCAACAGGATATTCTCGATTTGAATCCTTTGGGATGACCTTTCTTTCAAGTGCCTTATGGGAATTCACTATTGAAGTTTATTCTGAACCTGCAAGTATTCAAGATCTCTATCAAACTCCTGTCCTGGGGTCCCTCTTAGGTTTTGGCCTTGAAACTCTTTCCATGGCACTTCTTAACCAAAACAATCCTATGGGAACCTTTTTTGGCTCCATATTCAATCTTTACACTCTTTTCTGGTGGTATGATGGGAAAATTCAAATTGTTCCATCTTATTATAAAAAAACAGGGACCGTCACAATAATGGGTACCTTTTAATGAAACTTTTTATTTTCATTTTTCTTTTATTTGGTAATGCTTATGGGATTGAAAATGATTGGTCTTTAAAAGGCGGATTGGGGATTAATTTTCAAACCTTAAACGCTTCACATTATTCCAATGATAATCTTTTCGGATTATCAGGAAACACTTCCTTTGGTTATCGATTTTCAAATTTTTCCATAAGTTGCGCATCTTATATTTCAATTGGCCATGTGGATAACATTATTTTTAAAGTTGATGATCAGGTCCACGGCTATGCCGAGTCCACCTATGGGTCTTTTAATCTAATGATTTTATTTAAATATTATACCAATCAAGACCTTTTCAAAAAATACCAGCTATATTTTTCACTCGGACCTGGGATCTCCCTACAAACTTTTTGGCCGGAGGAAAGTTCGGCATTAGAGGGTTTTACAGGTGCAGATGAAAAGTTGTCTCTTGAAACAACAGGTGTTTTTGGAACCATTGGGATGGAAGAAAGAACTCTTTTTAAAGAGGATTTTGGAAAATTTTTAGAAATATTGTGGGGTTTTAACAACGCAATTAAAGCAACTTTGGTTGATATAAAAGATTCAAAGACAACTCAAATCTTAAAAACTGATAAAAATAGCGCTAATTTTAAAAATTTTATTATTTTAATGAACTTCGGAATAACTTTTTTCTAGGAAATAAAAATGTATTTTTACTACCATAACCCAAAATGCAGTAAAAGCAGAGAAGGATTGGAGCTGCTTAAAAAGAAAGGCATCTCCCTCCACATAAAAGATTACTTGAAGGAAGGACTCTCTGTAGCCGAAATATCCAATCTGAGTAAACTTTTAAATCTTCCTCCCCAGGAATTTGTCCGGAAAAAAGAAGAAATTTATAAGGAACTTAAGCTTGACGAAAAACACTTAACTTTTAAAGAATGGTGTCAAATTATCGCCGATAACCCCAAACTCCTTGAAAGACCCATACTTTCAACCAATAAAAAAGCTGTTATTGGTAGACCTACTGAGAACCTACTTACGCTCATCTAATGTCTGACCATTCCAATGAGGAAAACCTTTCGATATTTAGAAAATCCGGTTCTTATTCTAAGATTTAAGATGTGCGAACAATAGTTCTATTTCTCTTATCCCTTGGGGCATTTGCCTCCGACCCTTTTCGTCTGGCAAAATCCGAGATGCAAAATGGGAATTATATTTACTCCCTCGTTATTCTTAGAAATATAAAAGGAAATAACCAAGTTCTATCCCAACGTTATTTCCTTGAAGGTATGTGCTACTCACAAGTTGGGGACCACTCCAAATCAATCTCAAAATTTATCGAAGCCAATAAACTAAATCCCTCAATTCCCGATTATTTTTATGAATTTGGTAAAGGACTTTATTTTGCGAAAGAATTGGAAAGGGCCAAAAAATCTTTCCTAACTTCCATTAAAAAAAATTCCCAAGTAACTGGATCCTTATTTTATTTGGCCAAAATCGCTAAAACCCAAAAGGAATTCCGACAGGCAAAAGTTTATATTAAGCAAATTCTGGCAATTAAAAATCTAAACCCAAGAGTTACCCAGGATGCCTTATACCAATTAGGAGATATTCATTTAAAAATATCTAAAAACGAATTGAAACCAGAGGACATGAAACCGATTGTATCAAAACACGTTTTGCCCTATTACGAAAACGCCTTAAGAACTCTGCCTACTTCAGAAAATTCAAAAAAAATTCAGGAAAGAGTTGAGTTAATTAAGAAAAAATACGACCTGTTATGAGTCTAGAAGATTCCAGATATCCAAAGCTTCGGAAAACGGGGAAACAATAGAGGTTTTAACATATCTACCAAAAGTATCTCGTTCTATTGACTCGGGAGGAATTTCCCCTGCAAAATCCACTTCAAAAGTATGGGATAAAATCCCTACTATAACATATTTCCCTTCCTGAAATGAAATTACGGGACCTCCAGAATCACCAAACCAGGCAGGACATTCCGTATCAATTAAAAGACCTTCGTATCCTGGATCGGTTACCATGGCCGGAAAATGCCCTTTCTTATTATTAAATTTACATCCTTGGGTCAATATCCTATCTGAAGAATAGGTCTCTTCTCCTGGAAAACCGGCCCGAAAAATATCAAGGTCAAGATCAATATCCTTGGAGATTTTAAAATCACCCAGATTAATCAAATCTAAAGTTTGGGAGGGATCATAAGTAAGATAAGCTATGTCATTTTCCCCAGAATCAAATATCAATTTATCTATGGAAGTTATGACCACCTTTGATTTATTTCCTGGAAAAGTAACGGAGGTACCTTTAGGGTTAAAATTATCGGGATCGATATCAAAATGGATAAAGCAATGCTTTGCTGTTACCAGGAGGCCGTGTTTAACAATAAATCCGCTACAGGTGTGGTTTGGGAATTTAATTTTCCCCACAAATTGCAAGGTGGAATTTCCGATTTCCCTGCTAGCGGAAAATAAATCAAAAGAAAAAAATAATAAGAAAACGCCTATAATTTTCATAGAATTTAATGCCTTATAGCATATCTTTTAAGTTCAGGGGAATTTAGGTTAATAATTTTTTCAATTTAGATAACCACTTGAAATCTGGAAGTAATTTTTCCCCTGTTTCAAAGACCAAGAACCTCAAACAATTTGGTGAAATTAAAAACTCATCTAGAATCATTTCAATCCATCAAAGGAAGCCAAAAATTATAGGGTTTTCGAAACTCTTTTACTATTTAGTCAGTTTCTAAAAAGCGATAAAGTCAAACAACTTTATTTATAAGTTTCTAATTCTAACAAATACTCTCAATATGTTTACCCCACCGAAAAAGAAATTAAAATTATTATTTACAGGCCATTAGAAAATAAAGAAGAGAAGTTAAGATGGATTTTAACACCTTTTCAGAAATATCCGAAAATCCTTTATTGCCCGAAAAGGATTCTTATAAGGATACCGTCCTTTCCCTTTTTAAACTCCATGTAGAAAAAAATCCCAATAAAGTCGCCGTTAAAATGGGGACAAAAAATTTAACCTATCAAGAACTGGATAAGATTTCAGATAAATTGGCCGCAATGCTTGTCTTGAAAGGATTAAGGGAGGACACCCCAGTTGGAATACTTCTTCCCAGATCTTTGGAATATATCGTTTCAATTTTTGGGATATTAAAGGCCGGAGGTGGTTACGCCCCAATGAACCCCTCTGATGGGGAGGAGAGACTCTCTCACATATTAACAAATTGCGATTGTCCCTTTCTCCTTACACATTCGAAATTTTTAAATCCTAAATTAATGTCCCTTAACACCCAATTATTGGAAATAGAAATAGAAGAAAACGAGTTAATTGGATTTGATGATGTTCCGTTTTATCCACAGAGAATTAAACCCGAAAATCTGGCCTATATTATCTTTACCTCAGGGACCACGGGATTCCCAAAAGGTGTAATGATCGAACATCGGAATCTTTTTTGGTATGTAAAAAATTATGTTCCAAAAATAATACCTGAGGACAGAGTCCTCCAGTCCATGAGTATTACCTTCGATGGATCAGTTTCAGAAATTTTCCCCGCCTTATGCAACGGAGCTTCCCTAATCCTTCCAGGAGACAATATTTCCCAAACAATTAGGGAAGAAGAAATTAATTATACTATGTTAACTCCCTCTTTAGCGGAAGTTATAGATCCAAAAGACATAAAAACCCTTAAATACATAATGATAGGCGGAGAAAAACTCTCTGAAAATGTAGTTAAAAAATTTCTTCCCAATGTCGATGTTTATAATGGATATGGCCCTACGGAAGTAACAGTTGTCTGCTCCATGACCTTGATCAAAAACCCCAAAAGAATTCATATTGGGGGGAAATTGGTAGGAGCTGAACTCTATGTTGTAAATCCGGATTTCAAATTATGTGACCAACCTAATGAGATTGGAGAACTTCTAATCGGGGGTGGCGGAATAGGAAGGGGTTATTATGCAAACCCCGAGCTAACAAAAATAAAATTTATCAAAAATCCCTTTGGAAAGGGAATGATATACAGAAGTGGTGATTTGGTTAAATGGAATGAACTTGGAGATCTTGAATATATTGGAAGGGCTGACAGACAGATAAAGTTGAGAGGTTTCCGTATGGAACTCGATGGAATTGAGGAAATAATTAATTCCTTTCCAGAGGTGACCAGGAGCCATTTAAAAATTCATAATCAAAATCTTATAGCCTATATTTCTCCAAAAAATATTAATCTTGAGAATCTGGTTTCCTACTTGAAAACCAAACTCCCCCTCCATGCTATTCCCTTTAAGTTTATTTTTATTGATAACTTTCCCCTAAACGCAACAGGGAAAATTAATGAAAAAAGACTTCCTCCTCCTAATTTCTCCGATGAAAAAAAAGAATTTCTTCCGGAAACCTTAACTGAACAAAAAATTGAAACCCTATGGAAAAAAGTACTATCAATTGATTCTCGCATATCCCGAAAGGATAATTTTTTTGATCTTGGAGGTAATTCCTTAAATTCACTAAAATTGATACATCTCATGAGAAAAACCTATTCCAATACAAATATTCCCCTTGAATTGATTTATAAAAATCCTAAATTGGAAGACTTTGCAAAGGAAACAGAAAATTTCCTTTCAAGGGAGAAAAAAATAGAGGGGAAGAAAGAAAAAGTCCCCGTAAAGGAAATTTTAGAGTGCCTTCCAAGTACCATATACTTTGTCTTTGGATGGATTTTTCCTTCGATTCTTTTTATTTTAATGATCATTGAATTCCCTATTTTACTTTTTTATTATTTTTTCGAACTTATCATTTTTAAACTCTTTGGATATAAGATTCCTCCAATCTTTCAAATGATTCGAAATAAAATAAATTTTGATAGTTTAAACTTTAAAGAGGTCAAAATTATCGAAACAGCACCAATCTATGATCCAACGGGAAATATCTTCTGTATTCATCCCCATGGCCTAACAGACATGCATTTACAATCCTTGGAAAGATATTTCTATAAAAGGGGATACTCTCTTAAAACCACCTTTCATAATACAATTTTTTTCCTTCCCATAATAAGAACTTTTCTTTTCCTCCTAGGTTACATTCCGGCCAATAGGAAAACTTTTAAATATTTCCCCATAAATAAATCAAACATCTTTACCACTCCTGGAGACGTTTCCGAATATCTGCAATGTCATGAACCCTCCTCAGTTTCTCTTTCCACCAATGAGCTTTTTTTTAAACTTGCGATTGAAAATGGTTCTACCCTAATTCCCGTCTATGCGTTTAATACCGAAAATTCATTTAAATTTTATAAAAATCTCCACGGTTTGAGGGACAAACTAAAAATTGGAGTAAAAACCTTGGCCATTGTTCCCTATTCTGGAAAATTTAAACTTCCGCTACCCATAAAAACAAATTGCCATATTGTCGTTGGGTCACCAATAAAATTCCAAAAGAACGAAAACCCAAGATGGGAAGATATTCAAAATGCCACCCAAGTATATTCTTCTGCTTTGGAAAAACTACATAATACTCACAGACCAAATTGTAAGCCGGATTTAAGAATTAACTAAATTGATAAGAAGTTGAGTCAATTAATTTAACTTAAAAGCTTTGGAAAATAGAACAAAGGAAATATATCTTTTCAACATTTTTGCAAAACGGTAAATTTAAATTATCCTTATGTTTTTGTTTAAAGGGTAAAATTTTCAGGGATTGAGTAATGAATATTGATAAAACAACTAATTCAGAAATAAATCCCCATGATAATACGATTCTTTCTCTTTTTAGACTTCAAGTAGAAAACTTTCCCCATAAAGTTGCCGTTAAAATGGGTATAAAAAATTTAACCTATCAAGAACTGGATAAAATTTCGGATAAATTGGCCTCAGCTCTTATCTTAAAAGGATTAAAGAAGGACTCCCCAGTTGGAATATTTCTTCCTAGATCTTTGGAATTTATCATCTCAATTTTTGGCATTTTAAAGGCAGGAGGGGGGTATGTCCCTCTGGGACTAAACGATGGAAAAGAAAGACTCGTCAATATAATGGAAGATTGTGAGTGTCCTTTTCTCTTAACGAAATCTAAATTTTTAAACCAGGAATTATTCCCTCTTAACATCCAAATATTAGAAATAGAGATTAAGGAGGGTGAGTTAATTGGATTTGATGATGTTCAGTTTCTCCCACCGAGAATTAAACCCGAAAATTTAGCTTATATAATTTACACCTCAGGAACTACAGGAAAGCCTAAAGGGGCAATGATTGAACATAGAAATTTATATACCTATATTAAAAATTTTAGGCCAAGCATAAACTATACGGACCGTACCTTGCATAGTATGAGTCCAGCTTGTGATAGTTCTATCGGTGAGATTTTTCCCACTCTTTGCAACGGTGGAACATTAATATTATGGGAAGAGAATCTATCATCAACCATTAGAGAAGAAAAAATTACCTATACCACTTTGACCCCTTCCATGGCGGAACTAGTTGATCCAGCCGATTGTTTATATTTAAAGAAATTAATTTTTGGAGGGGAAAAACTCACACCAGAAGTTGTTAAGAGATTCCCCAAAGAAGTTGCTCTTTACAATGGATATGGGCCTACTGAAGGCACGGTGGATGCCAGCATCACTCGTATTTATGATGCAGAAAATATCCATATTGGCGATCGCTTGCCTCACGTTGAACTTCACGTAGTTAATACTTTCGGAGAAATTTGTCCAACCGGTGAGCCTGGAGAGCTTTGGATAGGTGGTGGAGGAATTGGGCGAGGCTATTTAAACCGTCCAGAACTTACCAAGGAGAAATTTATTCCCAATCCTTTTGGGGAAGGAATTCTTTATAAAACCGGAGATCTTGTTTGTTGGAAAAGCGAAGGGCATTTAAATTTTTTAGGAAGGATTGATCGTCAGGTAAAAGTACGTGGCTTTAGGGTGGAACTCGATGGGATAGAAAAAGTCATCTGTTCTTTTTTAGGGGTCACCGGAAGTCATGTCGTTTTTAAAAATGGAAACCTAATAGGTTATTTGACTCCTGAAAATATAAATTTGGCAGATCTAAAAAAATTTTTAGAAAAAGAACTTCCCAGTTATTCCATCCCTTCAAAATTTTTTAATTTAGAAAAATTCCCTATTAATTCAGCTGGGAAGGTTGATGAAAAATCGCTACCAGAGGTTTCCATAAGCAGTTTGAATAAAACAAATTTGCCAGCAACAGATCTTCAAAAGAAAATTGCAGAAATCTGGAGAAATATCATCGAACCCAAATGTTCGGAAAAAGAATTTGTTATTTCTTTGAACGATAATTTTTTTGATCTAGGAGGGAATTCCCTCCACGCAATTAAATTAATTGCTGTTTTAAATGAAACATTCCAAAGGAAAATTCCCCTTCAGTTTATTTACGAAAACCCTTTCTTGGAAAGTTTTATAGAATCTTTAAATCAAGCGGAAAAGGAAAAAACTAACGGTGTAAAATTTAGACCTCCTCTTAATACTTTACTTCTTGAAACCCTAAAGTGTCTGCCCTCAACCTTTTGGTATTACTTTCTTTTTTCTATACCTAGTGTTATTTTATTTTCAGTGTTTTTGTTCTCTCCCTTGGTCGCAATTTTATTAGTTGCATCAGAATTTTTGCTGGAGAAAAAGGGACTTCTTCCCCGAAGTAATTTCCTAAGAAAACTGAAAACTAACCTGCATCTTACCAGGTTCAAATATAAATCTTTTAAAATTTTACAAGAAGCACCGGTGGAAACTTTTCCTCGAACCAACTTTTTAGTGGCCCCCCACGGAATTTCCGAAGATCACCTAGTCCCGATTGAAAAATTACTCCTTTCAAAAAAAATTAATTATCTGGTAACCAGCAATGAAACCCTGTTCAAACTTCCTTTTTCAAAAACTTTTTATTCTCTTCTTGGTGGGACCCCAGCGAAAAAGGAAAGCTATTTTAAGGCAGAAAAGGAAAATCAAAGTTTGTTTGTTACTCTGGGGGATGGTTATGAATTATTTTATTTGGATGAACCCTCAACCATTGCACTTAAAGACAATAAGGTTTTTTTTAAATATGCTTTAGAAACAGGTACTTCTCTAACTCCGGTTTATGTTTTCAATTACAATAAATCTTTTAAAATTTTTAAGCATTTTCAACAAGAAAGGATATCCATTTTTGAAAAAAACAAATCTGCTATAATTCAGCCATTTTATGGAAGATGGTTCCTTCCCATCCCCTTCAAAGTTGAATTAAAAGTGGTAATTGGTACTCCTCTGCCTGTTCAAAAAATAGAAAATCCTTCATGGCAGGAAGTTGAAAACCTTTTTAACCGTTATGTATCCCATATTGGAGCTCTCTATCAAAAACACAAAGCGTACAACGATCCTCCATTAAAGATAGTTTAATTAAAAAATCTAAATTAATAGCAAAAAGATCATCTAAGTATGCTAAATTTCTCATTTTTTAAACTTAAATATGCATTTACCTAAATTAAAATGATTAAAATCAGGTTCCATTTTTTATATTTTTGTTATTAAAATAAAAGTATGAAAAGAATAACTTTAGCATTAATAGCAAGTTCCTCTTTAAATGCTGCTGGCCCAGATCTTATTGGTTGTTTTCCTGATTCAAATCTTAGATTTTCCCGTTTCGATAAGATGGCCGGTGGATTATCCGAAAATGAATATTTCAGGATGCAAGAAAGATTTAAATCTATTTTTGATCCCTTTCTTAAAGAACGCTTTGGTAAAACTGTCACTTTTGAAAATTGTTGGAAAGAAGATCAGGTGAACGCCTATTGTACAAGGGACGATAATGATAACCCGGTGATCAAAATTATGGGGGGCATGGTTAGGCATCCAGAAATGACCATAGATGGCCTTTACCTTTTGGCCTGTCATGAATTAGGTCACTATCTTGGAGGGGCACCGAGGGCCTTCAGAGGACGAAGTAATCAAAGAAGTTGGTCCTCAGCTGAAGGGCAAGCCGATTATTTTGCAACTACAAAATGCCTACCAATAATTTTCGAATCAGAAAAAGCAAATGATAAGGCGATTGATTTTTATCCTTATGATCAAGTTGAAAAGGCAAAATCTAGGTGTCAGGAAAAAACAAATTTATGTATAAGAATGGCCCTAGCTGCCCTAACAGTTTCAAATGTTTTTCATTCGATAACACCTTATGAAGATCTCCCAGAATTGGATAAAAAGGATCCTAAATCCGTTTATTCAACATTCTATGGACATCCATCTCCTCAATGCAGGTTAGACACTTTTATAAATGGGTTAAATTGTAAAAATGATTTTAAGGTTTTATTTGATCCCATCGATCCTAGCGTCGGTGCGTGTCAGGATGATAATTCAAATAGACCATCTTGCTGGTATCAGCGAGAGGAAAAATTTCTTTAAGTTAAAAAAAAAGGGGATCCGAAGATCCCCCAAATTAAATACCCTTAGTTGGTAATTTAGTTGTTTTCAAAGATAGTGTTGACGGATTTTCCATCCATTACCCTTACGTGAAGAAGGACTTTGTTCCGATCCAGAACTTTAGGTACTTCTATTTCTTTTTCAAAAGGCACCATTTTCATTGGACAGTGCGAATAAATTTGTTTCATTTTTGGTAAAACAGCTAAGGTGTCCTTTCCATTAGAAACAAATTTTATTTCATCCCAATTTAGGCATTCAGAAGGAGTGTATCCTTTTAGTTTAATCATTCGACTGCCCTCTTCTTTTTCCACAAAAGCAACGTTTGCGTAGATATAATCATCGGCCGCAGGGCTTTGTGTTTCCGAGATGGAAATATCGCCTTTTTGTTCATACATAGTCTTCCCATTAACCACGATGCTATAGTTTCCTTTATTCAATAGGCCCACACTAACTGCCTGAACAAAAGGCACTTCAACTGGTACACAAAATGGGTTATTTTCTTCGTACTTTAAAGCACTAACTGTAATTTCAATTTTTCCTGGCTTAATATCCACTTTTGACCAAGGCGCTTTGTGACAAAGATTTGGAAGTCTACCTTCTACAATGATCTCGGTGTTATCGTTGGAATCAAAACCATTAGGTGAATAGATATGATCAACTGGTACCAAGGTTTCAATAGGCGTACTTGCCATTCCATTGAACGAAGCCATGCAAACAAAAAGGGCCAATAATTTAGTTATCCTCATAATTCCTCCGATGTTGAGTTTTTTCATGTTTGTATTTTTACTCTATAAAATTACAAAAGTAAGAATCTAATACACTAAATTTCATGATTCTTATCATAAATTAGATAAATATCAACGTGATGCGTAATAAGCTTAAATTCTCACAAATGCCTCGGAAACCTATCACTAATTAACTTTAATTAGGTCTTACAAATTCTTTCATAATCTTTACCAGAGTTTTTTAAATTACTACTATATTTAAAAATTAAAAAAAAATAAGCTGGGGATAAAATATGGAAGTTTTCTCAGACCAAGAATCAATAGGTCACCCTCTCCAAGTTGAAATTGATGCCTATAAAGGCACCATTCTTTCATTATTTAAAAAAAATGTTGATAAAATTCCCCACCACCATGCAGTTAAGATGGGGCAAGATATGTTGACATATAGGGAGTTGGATATTTTGTCGGACAAAATAGCCGCTACTCTAATTGGCCAAGGATTAAGACCAGATATTCCAGTTGGGATTTTATTACCAAGGTCTTTAGAATTTATCATTTCTATTTTTGGGATTTTAAAGGCCGGTGGTGGCTTTGTACCCATGAGTCCATCGGATGGAGAAGACAGGCTTATTCATATAATCAGAGATTGTGCCTGTCCCTTCTTACTAACTCAAAAACAATACTTAAAAAAAAATATAGATTTATTTAATACCGAAATCTTTGAAATTGAATTAAATGGAACCGGTTTAAATAACATCCCCGATCATCCTTTTCACCAAAAAACAATTGATCCGGATAACCTAGCTTATATTCTTTATACCTCAGGCACTACAGGACTTCCCAAGGGTGCAATGATAGAACATAAAAATCTTTTTTGGTTAATTTCCAATTATGTTCCTACATTGGGGCCGGGCGATAGAACTCTTCAATCCATGAGCACTACTTGTGATGCTTCAATTGTGGAAATTTTTCCAGCACTTTCAGGGGGGGCCACCCTGGTTTTGTGGAAAGACAACTTTCCCGAAATGTTTAAAAAGGAAAAAATCACTCACACCTGCTTAACTCCTTCAATGGCCGAACTGGTAGATCCGGAAGATTGTACGGATCTTAAAAATTTAGTGATTGGAGGGGAAAAGTTAACAGAAGATGTAGTTAAAAAATTTCCTTCATCGGTAAAAATTTTTAATGGATATGGCCCTACTGAATGTACTGTCGCCTGTTCCAATACACCAATACTTGATCCCAAACGAATCCACATTGGGGGAAAGTTAAATCAAGCTGAACTTTATGTTGTAGATCCTAATAACTTAAATCTTTGTCCTACCGATCAAATTGGGGAACTTTTAATTGGGGGAAAAGGAGTAGGCCGAGGTTATTGGAACAACTCTGACCTTACTGCCAAAAAATATATTAAAAATCCTTTTGGTGATGGGATAGTCTATCGTACCGGGGATTTAGTAAAATGGAATAACTTGGGAGATCTCGAATATATTGGACGCGCTGACCGGCAAGTAAAAGTACGTGGCCATCGATTAGAATTAGACGGGGTTGAAGGCATTATTAATCAATTTCCCGGCGTTACCGGAAGCTATCTTCTGGTATCGAATCAAAACCTTATGGCTTATATTACCCCCTCTTCAATTAATCTTGAGCAGTTAAATCGGCACTTGGAAAAAAATCTACCAAAGCATGCTATGCCCTTTAAATTTTTCTTTATGGAAAACTTCCCAATAAATGCAGCGGGAAAAGTTGATGTTAAAAAGCTTCCCAAATTCGAAGAATATAAGGAGGTAAAAGAAAACCTTCCTCAAAACCTCTCTGATTTAGAAATGGCCACTTTATGGAATAAAATCCTTAAATTAGATAATTCCATAATCTCTTTAAATGACAATTTTTTTGAATTAGGTGGAAATTCTTTAAGTGCCATACGGCTAACTCACGCAATAAGAAAGAAATTTTTAAATTCTACCATCCAATTAGAACTAATATATAAAAACCCCAGTTTAAAAGATTTTATTGAATCCCTTGATAAAGTGTGTGCAAAAAATAAAACTAAAAACGAAAATACCCCATTTCCTTTCCTTGATTTGATTAAAACTATTCCCAATTCCCTTTATTTTGTTTTTGCCTGGATTTTCCCTGCAATTGCCTTTTTCCTATTGGTTTTTAAATTCCCCTTTTTAATTTTCTATTACCCTTTTGAATTAGTATTTTTTGGGATTTTCGGGAATAAAATCCACCCAATTTTTCAAACCTTTTTAAATCAAATTAATTTTGACAGATTTAATTTTAAGGAAATCGAGATAGTGGAATCGGTCCCTCTTGATAACCCCAAGGGAATTGTCCTTTGCTTTCACCCCCATGGGTTAATGGATATTCATGCCATGGCACTAGAAAGATATCTTTTTAAGAAAAAAATTAGATTTAAGAGTACCTTTGCGGAGGATTTATTTTGGCTTCCCTTTAACCGTACTTTTCTTTTTCTCCTTGGCTATGTACCAGCAAAGAAAGATATTTACAAAAATTTGGGTTTAAGCGAAAAAAATATATTCACTACTCCAGGAGATGTTGCTGAATTTCTTCAATTCCATAAGTCTTCTACCATTTTTCTTTCCTCCAATAAAATATTTTTTAAAATTGCGCTTGAAAATGGATTAACTCTCTTGCCAATTTATGCCTTTGATAGTGAAAAATGTTTCACTTCTTATCCTCAACTTCATAAATTTAGGGATAAATTAAAACTTGGAGTACTTCCGCTGGCAATTCCTATTTTTTCAGGCAGATTTTATTTGCCCATACCCTTTAAAACAAAATCTAAAATTGCCATAGGATCTCCCATAAAAATAGAAAAAAAGGAAAATCCTAATTGGAAAGATATCGAAGAATGCGCCAATTTATATGCTTCTCAATTACAACATCTCTATGAGAAAAATAAAACTAAAGACGCTCCTCCTCTTAATATAATTTAGAAGAGATTTGTTTTAAGCTAATAAAAAGTTAATTCCTTCGGGCCATCTGCTGGGGCATATTTTTTATACAAATCATTTAAATGATTCATAAAACGGCTATATAAATCCTCAACTTCATCCCAAGTAGGTTTTTCAATTTTCTTTACTTCTAAGGGAGTACCAAATGTTATTAAAAGATCAACTTTGAAAGGAATGCACAACAACCACCGACCCCAAAAAGGTTGAATAACTTGGCCATTATACTTTTTATACCAGTCCAATCTCCATTTAAAAAAATGATTGAATGCCTTAAAAGCCTTATGATTTCCATGAACATAAACCGGAGTAAGGGAGGTACCAGTCTGAAGAATGTATTTAAAAAAAACTTTTTGGTTACTTTGAACAACAACTCCAGGGGTATCCATTCTTAGGGCATCTTCATCTCCCAGTGCTACCACAAGGTTATAATTTTCCTTTTCCGCCCAAATATAACTTTTTTCTTCTGCAGAAATCCCCATATGTAATTGGTACCAGGTTTTGGATAAGGGGATTTTAAAGTAAGTGTCATGATGAGTATTTTTAAATTTGATGCCTTTTTTAAAAAGCAATTGTTCCACTGGTCGAATATGATGTTCAGTCATCCCATGAGGATTAACCATAAATGCGGTCCTTGACATTTTCTCAATAGGAAATTCTTCTATAATTTTTACGGAATTATATTTTCTATGGACCCCAGAAACAAATAAATCAATTTTTCTAAAAATCTCAAAGTTGGGAAACTTGAAAAAACGATAAAATAAAAATTCAGATATGACAAAAATTAATGCCCAAAACGGGAAACAAATCACAAAGATCACTAAGAACACTAGTGGTTCAAAAATCTTTAAATAAAAAAATGTAGTAGGAACAAAAGACTTAATTCCGTCCAACAGGATTTCATGCCATGGGGCCCTTTCTTCATCTTTTGATTCCGAATTTATTGATAATGTTTCCATCGCCTTGACCAATTTACTAAATGTTGGATTTGAATAAACCAAGTCGATAGAAAATTTTGGATCAATTTTTTTTTGTATTATCTTTGTCAGCATTAAAGAATCTAGAGAATTTCCTCCTAAATCAAAAAAATTATCATCCAAAGAAATAGGGAATTCCTTTTCAGAACTTTTGGGTTCAATGACATTTCTCCAGATTTCTGCCATTTTCTTTTGAAATTCTGTTTCTGGCAAATTTGTTTTATCTAAACTGCTTATGGAAACTTCTGGTAGTGATTTCTCATCCACCTTCCCTGCTGAATTAATGGGGAATTTTTCTAAATTAAAAAATTTTGAAGGGATGGAATAACTAGGAAGTTCTTTTTCTAAAAATTTCTTAAGATCTGTTAAATTTATATTTTCAGGAGTCAAATAAGCTATAAGGTTTTTGTTTTTAAAAACGACATAACTACCTGTGACCCCTGAAAAAGAACAGATAACTTTTTCCAATCCATCGAGTTCCACCCTAAAACCCCGAACTTTTACTTGGCGGTCTATCCTTCCCAAAAAATCTAAATATCCTTCACTATGCCAACAAACAAGATCACCTGTTTTATAAAGAATTCCTTCTCCAAAGGGATTTGGAATAAATTTCTCTTTAGTTAATTCTGGACGGTTTAAATAACCTCTCCCAATCCCTCCCCCACCTATCCAAAGCTCTCCAGGCTCACCTATGGGACAAATTTCTCCATGGGCATTAACTACGTGGAGTTCAACATGGGGCAAGCGATCGCCAATATGGATATTTTCTGCATCATAGATACGGGTGATGCTAGCATCCACCGTGCCTTCAGTAGGTCCATATCCATTGTAAAGAGCTATCTGCTTTGGAAATCTTCTAACAACCTCGGGGGTGAGTTTTTCCCCTCCTAGAATTAATTTCTTTAAATATAAACAATCGGCGGGATCAATAAGTTCCGCCATGGAAGGAGTCAAAGTGGTATAGGTTATCTTTTCTTCTCTAATGGTGGAGGAAAGGTTCTCTTGCCATAATACTAATGTTCCACCGTTGCAAAGGGTGGGAAAAATCTCACCGATAGAACTATCGCAAGCTGGATTCATACTATGTAAGGTCCGATCGTTATAATTTATGGTTGGTCTGAAATTTTTTATATAAGTATATAAATTTCGATGTTCAATCATAGCCCCTTTTGGCTTTCCTGTGGTTCCTGAAGTATAGATCAGATAGACCAAAGAACTGGGATCTATTTTTACTGGATAATTATATAGAGATTTATTATCTATTGAGGGGCCAACTTTGATTAGGTTGATCCAATTTTCATCCTTTTCCTTTATATTCACATCTAGTATGGAATTTTTAAAATCATTGTTATAACCCAACATATATTGTTCTTGGGTAATTAAAACAGGTGCTTTTGAATCTTCCAGAATGTGGACAACTCTATCTGCCCCATCTTTGGGCCCCAGGGGAATGTAGGCTCCACCTGCTTTTAAAACACCTAAGATACTAACAATCATTTCAGGGGATCTTGGAAGTAAAATAGTTACTAAAGAGTCTCGCCCAATTCCAAGCTCCAAAAGATAGATTGCTAATTTGTGGGATTTTTCATCCAACTCCTTATACGTCAAAAGCCTATCACCCATTTTAACAGCTATTTGATCAGGCCTAAGTGTTGCTTGAGTGGAGAAAAATTCAAGGACGGTCCCTTTATAATAATTGGTTAATGATTTTTCTTCTGTCAGTACTGGAGATTGAATTTCCAAGATGCCTCCGTTAAATAAAGAAGATATTATTTTTAATAAAAAATTGTTCTCTGACAACCATGTGCACTTAAATCAATTTTTTTCCCTAATATTTTTTAATGCTGCAACGTTTGCTTAATACCGCAGCATTTGCAAAAGATAAAATTCTATTGTCACGGAAAGTTTTTGTTCTTATCATCATCTAAAATCTGACATCATAAATATTTTCAACAACAGATTTTCTTTAAGGAAGAAGAAGATTTTATGAAAAAAATCTTAGAAGTAAAAAATATTGGAAAAACTTATTCCTCAAGATTAGGTCCATTTAAAGCTTTAGAGCAAATCTCTTTTGACGGCCATGAAGGTGAAGTATTAGGACTCCTTGGGCCTAATGGTTCGGGAAAAACTACTATAATAAAATCTATCGCCTCCCTAATGGAATTTGATGAGGGAGAAATTTTTATTAATGGAAAAGACAATGTCAAACAAAGGGCAAAAATACTTCCCGACTTAGGAGCCGTTTTAGACGGCAATAGGAATATCTATTGGCGTTTGACCACTTTAGAAAATATCAACTATTTCGCAGGAATAAAGGGCTTAGATAAAAATAAAATAAAAGATAAAATCGAAAGATTATTGGAAATGCTGAAATTAAAAGAGATTAGAAATAAAGAGGTTCGACTACTTTCAAGAGGAATGAAACAAAAAGTCGCAATAGCCTGTTCTTTGATTCATGAACCTTCTCTCATATTACTAGATGAACCAACCTTAGGCCTTGATATTGAAATATCAAGAGATATGGAACAATGGGTAAGGAATTTTGCTAAGAAGGAACAAAAGTGCATTTTAGTAACATCCCATGACATGGACTTTATCGAGAAGGTTTGTGACAGGGTAATTATTATCCAGAAAGGGAAAATTGTATATGAAGGCGCTGTAAACGAAATTAAAAAAAAGCATGCCTCCATTAAAAAAATACAGGTCACCCTAAATGACCATCTTAATGAAAATCTTGTCAAATCATTAAAAAATATCTGTGAATTGGATTACGAAATAATTGAGGAAAAATCTATCCTCTCCTTCAAGTTAAAAAATATCGATTTTCTTCATAGCATTATGAATTTTTTTAATTCAAATAAAATCAGACTCCTTAATATCCAAACAACGGAAACTGAATTTGAAGATATTTTTATGAACATAATTAAGAGATAGGGTTATCTATGGTATATTTCATTGCTTTTAAAAACGAAATTAATAAATTTTATATTCAATCTAAACGCTATATCTTCGACACCCTTTCAAGAATAATTTCCACCTATTTAATATTTTTATCTCTTTTTTATGGGATAAAGTTTATTTCTGGACCAGATTTAGATAACGCTAAACTTGATGCAATAATTATAGGATATATAATGTGGAGTTTCGCCTATAATGCCTATTATGAAAACTCCTATGATATCTGTGAAGAATCTACAATAGGAACTCTGGAACAGTTATTTTTGGCCCCGATCGGTTTCCATTCAATAGTTTTTTTCAGAATGATATCAGGTTATCTTTTCTCTGTATTATATAATATCGCAGTCCTATATTTGACGATGATTACTACAGGTCGCTGGCTTGACCTTCCTATTTTCAACTTTCTATTAATTACTACCCTATCGATACCTGCAATGTATGGGCTTGGATATGTATTTGGAGGGTTTTCACTTGTTTATAAGAAAATCCAATCCTCTCTATACGTAGTTCAATTTGCTTTAGTTTTTTTGGTTTCTCTTCCAGCCTATCCACTTAATGTTTTCTCTTTTCTCCCATTTACCGCAGGGGCTTATATGATCAATAGAATGGTGGTATATGGAGAAAATTTCCCCTTATCTTGGTATCTTTTTATATTTGCCATTTCCCTTTTTTACTTTTTCCTGGGATTTGGAATTTTTAAATTATTTGAAAAGAAAGCGAGAAGGCTTAATCTTTTAGGACAATATTGAATAATATCCCTCCCCCCAATGAGATGGAGTGTCATGCTTCAAATTTGCGGCGACTTTATCGGAAAAAGTATCAAGTTCCTTATAAGTTAAAACTTCTATTCCCATTTTAACTGCGAGGTGATTAGGCCTTAACAATACATTGGTTGAAATTGCAAAATGGCTTCCGATTGATTTAGGGTGATTTTATTTTTTGGAATACCTCCATACCACATTAAATTATATTAAGGCTTGGATGATCACCCGTTTTATTTTTATTATAAAGATTTTCCAATTGAGAAGAATATAAAGCGACGCATTTTTCGATTTCTTCCCAAGAAGGATTTTCATTTTTTTCTAATTTGATAGGGGAACCGATTACAATTTTGGTTTTAATTTTAAAGGGTATCGGCAAATAAAATCTACCCGAAAAAATGGGAATGGCCAGGGTCTGAACTCCTATTTTCAATTTATCGCGCCATTGGTGAAGCTGTGGATAGAATTTAAATGATTTCTCCGTGTCAAATGCATAAATGGGCAAAAGTGTTAAGCCGTTTTGAAGGGCGAGTTTAAAAAATATTTTATTGGAAGAAAGAGAAACTGTGGATGGGTGGTGACACTGAAGAAATTCGGCGACATCTCCTGGGGTAGTGAAAATATTTTTCTTTGATAATGACTCGTTGTTATAGATATCTTTTTTCGCTGGAACATAACCTAAGAGATAGAGAAAAGTTCGGTTAAAAGGCAGTAAAAATAATTCTTTCGCAAAGGTATTTCTAAATCTTATTTTTTTCTCAAAAAGATACCGTTCCAGGGCCAAGGAATGAATATCCATTAAACCGTGTGGGTGAAGACAAAAAACCAATCCTTTTGAATTATTATCCAGCGGGAAAGTTTCAACGATTTTAACTTCCTTGAAATTAAATCTATCAAAGTTGATTTTATTTACAATTATTTGAAAAATTGGAGGTACCTTATCCCCAAATAATCCAAAGAAGACAAGTTCAAACAAATAGTAAAAAATTAAAAAGGGAAACTTAAAAACTAAAAATGGAAAGGCTATCGCAGGAGCAAGCCAGGCAAAAACAAAATAAAATGTGCTAGGTAGGGCCTTCAATAAATCAAAAATAGGAAATGGGATGTCCCCAACAGTTGGGGGTTCCTTTTTTAATTCCTCTTCAATTACTTTTATATAACCTGCCAAAAGAGGATTTTTATAAATTAAATCTAATTGAATATTAGGGTTCAAAAATTTTCTTCTTATAGCGTGAGTCAGTTTAATAGCACTTAAAGAATTCCCACCTAAATCAAAATAGTTACTCCCTAAATAAATTGGAAATTCTTTTTCTAATCGTTTAGGATCAATGTTTTCTCTCCAAATTCCGGCCATTTTCATTCCTAATTCTGTATAGGGAATCCTCCCTTCCTTATGAGAGCAAAGCGGCACATCAGGAAGAGCTTTTTCATCCACCTTACCTGCGGAGTTAATTGGAAATTTTTCTAAATTTAAAAATCTTGAGGGAACGGAATAACTAGGAAGTTGATTATCCAAAAATTCCTTTAGGGCCCTTATATTGAGACTGTCAGAAGTCACATATGCTATAAGATTACCGTTTTTAAAAACAACATGACTGCCAAGGACTCCTGGAAATGAGCAAATCAATTTTTCTAATCCATCCAGCTCCACCCGAAATCCTCGCACTTTAACTTGGCGATCGATCCTACCTAAAAAATCCAAATGCCCCTCGGGTCCCCAACAAACTAGATCTCCAGTTTTATAAATCCTGCCATCCCCAAAAGGATTAGTCGTAAATTTCTCCTGGGTTAATTCGGGACGATTGAAATAACCTCTTCCTACACCCTCCCCACCTATCCAAAGTTCACCTGCCTCACCTCTTCCACAAATTTTTCCAAGCGTATTAACCACATATAGCCGAACATGAGGAAGGCAACCACCGATATGGATTTTATTTGCATCATAAATTCGAGTTATACTTGCATCCACCGTTCCCTCTGTTGGCCCATAGCCATTGTAAAGGGCGACTTCTTTGGGGAACATATTAACAATCTCTGGAGTTAATTTTTCTCCGCCTAGTATTATTTTTTTTAAATATGAACAATCTGCTGGATCGACTAAATCCGCCATTGAAGGGGTTAAGGTAATATAGGTAATCTTTTCTTCTTTAATAGTGGAGGATAAATTATCCTCCCATAAAATTAAAGTAGCTCCATTACAAAGCGTGGGAAATATCTCACCCACGGAGCTGTCGCAAGCGGGATTCATGCAATGTAGGGTCCGATCATGCTTATCAATGACTGGAATAAAGTTTGTTATATAGGAAAATAAA
>Ga0180061_1000045_pt1 | contig 24820 bp, 14 predicted proteins | sample EasRivT27_16_10D_FD_121769 | JGI IMG/M metagenome (GOLD analysis project Ga0180061, IMG submission 121769) | Soil microbial communities from meander-bound floodplain in the East River, Colorado, USA - East River metaG ERMLIBT27_16_10D | ecosystem: Environmental > Terrestrial > Soil > Floodplain ...
ATTAACTGGAACTTGGGTTACAGGTGAAGAATCATCTCCTAAGAAACTGGGACCTGGATCATTCTTTATGGATTTTAAAGGTGAAAACCATGTTACAAAATGTGAAGGTGACACAGAATGTATGGTCTATATTGAATCCAGCGGTAAATTTGATATTAAATATCCAAAAAAATCTAAGAAATAATTAAATATGATCCCCAGGAAATTTCTTTCCTGGGGAATTTTTAATACTCAAAGTCCTAAACTTTCCAAAGTATCTTCTACAGAGGGATCACTATTAGTAAGTGATTTAATCGTTCCACCTAAGGAGGTCCAAGGTTGCCAAGGAAAAGGAAGGATTACTCTTCTGTTCCACATTGCCCAATCCCAACCTCTAGCGAAACAATCAATTCGGGCAGGAAACCTAGCAACACATTCAGGTGCTGAAGATATACCGCCACCTAATGTATTCCAAGGTAACCAGGCGACTCCATTGAAATGTTTACGATGCAGTTGAGCATTGTGTGAAACTCCAAAACATTCCATTTTTCCTAGTAACCCAGAAACACAGGAAGGGGTAGATTTTATGTATCCACCTAGATTATCCCATCCACCCCAGGCGGCTCCATTCCAGTATTTGTGCCAAAGCGCCTGATTTTGTCCGGTGGCAAAGCAATCTAAACGATTTGGTCCTCGTGAAATACATTCAGGTGCAGAGGTTATATATCCACCTAAGCTTTCCCATCCGCCCCAAGCGGCGCCGTTCCACCATCTATGCCACATGGCCTGATCTAGACCTCGGGCAAAACAGTCAATTCTATTTGGACCCCAGGAAACGCATCTTGGTTCTGAGGTAATGTAACCACCAAGATTTTCCCATCCGCCCCAAGCGGCGCCATTCCACCACCTATGCCACATGGCCTGATCTTGTCCTTTGGCAAAACAGTCAATTCGATTTGGTCCCCAGGAAACGCAATTAGGAGCTGAGGTAATATATCCACCTAAGTTTTCCCAACCGCCCCAAGCAGCACCATTCCACCATCTATGGTGCATGGCCTGATCCAGCCCTTTGGCAAAACAGTCGATTCGATTTGGTCCCCAAGACACGCAATTGGGCTTAGAAGTTAAATAACCGCCAAGATTTTCCCAGCCTGCCCAAGCAAAACCATTCCACCATTTATGATACATAGCAGAGTCTGTTCCTTGGGAAAAACAGTCGATTCGGTTTGGTTGCCAACTAGTGCACGAGATAATTTCATCGGCACCGTCGGCAAAGGCATTTGGTGCTGCCATAAAAATGAGCAATAAAAAAGAAAACAAAATTTTCATATAATTCCTCCTTGATTATTTTTTCTGCACAAATTTTACTTCTTAAAATAAGGGATGCGCCATAAAAACAAACTTGAACTTTTTAGTTTGAAAAATAGGTCACCTTGAACGAAAGATTATTCCTATCTGCATATTTAAAATGGGTATTTAGGGATTAAGTTATTTGAAATAATATTGGAAAAGTCTAAACATTCCATAATATTTTTTCCAGAAGGATCACACTTAGGAAGAGAGGATTTTATTAAACCGCCCAAGGAATCCCAACCATGCCAACCGTTTTCATCGAACCATCTATGCCACATGGCCTGGTCGGTGCTGCGGGCAAAGCAATCTAAACGATTTGGCCCCCAGGTAACACAAGTTGGAGCGGAGGTTATCTTGCCGCCAAGGGATTCCCATCCCTCCCATTTCTGTCCGTCCCACCATTTGTGATACATGGCCAGATCTTCCCCGCGAGCAAAACAATCTAATCGGTTTGGTCCCCATGAAACGCAACTGGGAACAGAGGTTAAATTACCCCCCAGGAGATCATATCCATGCCAACCGTTTTCATCCATCCATCTATGATACAAGGCCTTATCGCCACCTATGGCAAAACAATCTATTCGGTTTGGTCCCCATGATATACATTTAGGTTCGGAAGTAATATATCCGCCGAGGTTGTACCATCCGTGCCATGCATTTCCATCCCATGAAATGTGATACATGGACTGATCACCACCTTTTGCAAAACAATCCATGCGGTTTGCCCAAGAAACACAATTCGGGGCAGAGGTTATATAGCCGCCGACACGTTTCCAAAGGCTCCAAGTATTTCCCACCGTCCACTTGTGGTACATGGCATAATCTCTCCCGCGAATAAAACACTCAAAACCGTTCCCTAAGGAAAGACAATTTGGAGCAGAAGTTAAAGTACCGACAAGATTTTCCCAGGGGCTCCAAGAAGCTCCATTCCAAAAACTATAATTCAGGGTCTGATCCTCTCCGCGATAGAAGCAACCAGTTTTGTTTGGTCCCCGGGGAACACAAAAAGGAGCAGAGACCATTTTGCCGCCCAGATAATCCCAGTTGTTACTCCAGCCGCCAGTTGCGCTATAGGCTTTTTTGTACATGGCAGAGTCAACTCCTTGTACATAACATTCTATGGTATTTTTTTGGGGGATGGTGCAAGAAATACTGTAGTCGTCTCCCTCCTCTGCATACACAAATGATATGAAAAAAAGACAAATGCTATAGAGTAAGATTTTCATTTTAAATTCCTTCTTGAAATTTTTTCTTCATAAATTTTACTTCTTAAAATAGTGAAATTGCCATATAAACAAACTTAATCTTAAAAGTCAGACTTTGCTTTTTATTTAAGGAGTTTATGAAAAATTTATTGATAGAAGTTAAAGATGAAATCCTTCATTTGACTCTAAACCGGCCTGATAAATTAAATGCTTTATCAGTGGAAGTTTTAACTGAACTTAAAACCCTTCTTTCAGAACCTCCAGCAGGAATAAGAGGAATAATTTTTACCGGTTCAGGTGAAAAAGCTTTTATCGCAGGAGCAGATATAGCGGCCATGGAGCAAATGAGCCCAGAAGAAGGATATAATTTTTCGAAGTTAGGTCAGGATGTAACCTTGCTTTTAGAAAATATTCCGGTCCCCGTCATTGCTTGTGTTAATGGTTTTGCATTGGGCGGTGGATGTGAAATGGCGATGGCCTGTGATTTTATCTATGCCACCAATAATGCAGTTTTTGGCCAGCCAGAGGTTAATATTGGTTTATTTCCTGCCTTCGGAGGAACCCAGAGGCTTATGCGATTTGTTGGAGTAGCTAGGTCCAGAGAATTAATTTATACCGGAAGAAATATTAAAATCGAAGAGGCTTTGCAAATTGGATTGGTTCAAAAAGCTTTTGGAAATAAGGAAGAATTGATTCAAGGAGCGATTTTTACCTTTGAAATGATTAAATCCAAATCTCCTCTTGTTATCAAAAAATCCAAGGAAGCAATTCGTATTGGAGCGGATTTTTCAATGGAAAAAGGTCTGGCAGCAGAGAGGGAAGGATTCAAATGGATTTTTGGTTCTGCAGATAAAAAAGAAGGGTTGCGAGCATTCCTGGAAAAAAGAAAAGCAAATTTTATAGGCAAATAAAAAATTCTTTACCTAAGGCAATACCTTAGTTATAAAATGCGATCTTTGAATCTAAAAAAGGAGTGGACGTTGCAACTTTTTGACCAAGCAAAAAAAGCAGAAGCGCTTAAATCTGACAGCGTTTGCGTTTTAGGTTTTGAATTTGATGGGACTGCTTGCTATCGGAAAGGGACAAAATCTGGACCCGATAACTTAAGGGCCGCAACTTATAATATCGAAACCTACTCCCCATATCTTCGTGGAAATACAGAAAATATCACCAATCTTTATGATCTTGGAAATCTAGACCTAGGTCCCTCAACCGATGCAAAAGAACAATTTACCCACGCAAATGAGCATTTTTACTCCCTTTTTAACGGTTTAGATCTTAGAGAGAATAATATTAAACTAATTACTTTAGGGGGAGAGCATTCCATATCCTATGCCCCCATTAAAAAATACCTTGAAGCCTATCCTGATTTGGTTTTGGTTCATCTAGATGCCCATGCCGATTTACGGGATGGATATGAGGGATATCACTATTCTCATGCCTCCATTATCAGACGGGTACTAGACCATTTTGGGAAAGGGCATACACTAGTACAATACGGGATTAGATCCGGAACCCAGGAAGAGTTTGAGTGGATGGAAGAAAATAAGACCAGGATGAATTCCCACGAGGATCTTCTGGAATTTTTAATTGGTTTGGATAATGCGAGGCCAGTTTATCTAACTTTAGACCTAGATTATTTTGATCCGGCCTATTTACCAGGAACCGGAACCCCTGAGGCAGGAGGGGAGACTTTTCATTCCTTTATAAAGATGGTTAAAATTTTAAGAGATAAAAATCTTGTTGGGGCGGATATTACTGAGCTTTCTCCAATCCTAGACCCTACAGGAAATAGCGATGTTTTTGCAGCAAAAGTGGCGAGAGAAATTCTTTTAACCCTAACCCAAGGAAAAAAAAGAAATGCTTAAAAAAGTGGTGGTTCGTGAATTTATCGAAGAAATTTATCATATCGAACGTTGGGGAGATGGACACTTCGGAGTAAACGAAGAAGGAAATCTTTGCATCAGACCAAACAAAGAAAACCAAAAAGGAACTCTAGATATCCAAAAAGTGGTGGATGAAATCATGGACCAGGGGATTGAGCTTCCGGTGGTTATTCGGTTTCACGATATTTTACGTTCCCAAGTTGTTGAACTTAACGAAACCTTTGGAAGGATTATTTCTGAGGCCAATTACAGGGGAAGATATTTTGGCGTTTACCCAATTAAGGTAAACCAAATGCGTGAAGTGGTTGAAGAAATCCTTGATGCCGGCAGAAAATACAATTTTGGATTGGAGGCAGGGTCTAAGCCTGAACTTCTTTCCGTTTTGGCATTAAATGATAATCCTGGTTCTCTAACAGTTCTTAACGGCTACAAAGACCGGGAGTTTTTAAAACTTGCACTTTTAGGTAGAAAATTAGGAAAAAACACCATTGTAGTGATCGAGAAATATTCTGAGCTAATAAACCTTTTAGATTTATCAAAGGAAATGGATATTCGTCCGGTGATTGGACTTCGAGCAAAACTTTCTGCCCAAGGCTCGGGAAAATGGTCACACTCGGCAGGGGAAAATGCTAAATTTGGTCTGACCATTTCTGAAATCTTAAATGCTTTTAATTATCTTAGGGATAATGGGTATATGGATTGCTTAAAACTTCTTCATTACCATGTTGGATCCCAGGTAACCAATATCCAAACCATTAAGGAAGTGGTTGCAGAAGGGGCAAGAATTTACGCTGAACTTAAAAAGCTTGGCGCCCCTATCGAATATATGGATGTAGGCGGAGGTCTTGGTGTGGACTATGACGGATCCCAGTCAACCCATGATTCTTCAAGAAACTATTCCTGGGAAATTTATGTAAATGATATCGTCTATGGGATTAAGGAAGTTTGCGATCTAGAAAACGTCCCTCATCCAAATATTGTAACTGAATCTGGTAGGGCGATTACTGCCCACCACTCCTGTATCATTACTGAAGTTGTTGATAAAATCGATCCTAGGGAAAATCAGTATACCTCGCAACTTTCCCCAGACCATCATATTATGGTCCAAAATATCAGAAATATTTTAAAAGATATCAATGAAGGGGATAACCACGAATCCTTTAACGATGCTCTTTCCATAAAAAACGCCTCAGAAAATGCTTTCAAACTAGGGGTTTTATCCCTAGAGGAGAAGGCGATAATTGAGAGTGCCTTCTGGAGTATCTGTGATGCCCTAAAACCTAAAATAAAAGATATGGATTTTGTGCCGGAAGATTTGGAGACTTATTTCTCTAAACTTTCATCCCAATATCTTTGTAACCTTTCCATTTTCCAATCCCTCCCTGACTTATGGGCGATTGACCAGCTTCTTCCGATAATGCCCATCTCAAGGCTTGGAGAAATACCCACTGAACATTGCACTCTTGTGGATATTACCTGCGACTCCGATGGGAAGATAGATAGATTTATTAATGGTGGAGAGGCTTCCGAGACTCTACTTCTTCATCCTTTAATAAAGGGAATTCCCTATTACCTGGGATTTTTCCTAACCGGTGCTTACCAGGATGTTATGGGAGATATGCATAACCTCTTTGGAAGAGTGAATGAAGTGCATGTTTATGCAGATGAGGACGATCCAATTGGTTTCTTTATTGAAACCGTGGTTAAAGGAAGCTCCAACAGGGGAGTCCTATCGGCCATGCAATATAATCCGGATCATATGGCCTACACCATAAGGAAAGAAATGGAGAAAAAAGTGGCAAATAAGGAAATGCCTCCAAGAGAGGGAGTTGCCCTAATTAATTATTATGAAAATAGCCTGCAAGGCTATACGTACTTAAAAAGGTAGAAAAATTTATGAAAGGACCGATTACTAATTTCATGCTTAAAAATTACAAACACTTCAATGCTGCCGCCCTAGTGGACGCAGCTGTTGGATATGAAAAACACCTAAACTCCGGTGGAAAAATGCTGATCACTCTTGGTGGTGCCATGTCCACCGCAGAACTGGGAATAACTCTTGCGGAAATGATCAGACAAGATAAGGTCCATGCGATTTCTTGTACTGGCGCTAATTTAGAAGAAGATATTTTTAATCTAGTTGCTCATGAATACTATGCCAGAGTTCCCAATTATAGAGATTTAACTCCTGCGGATGAAGTGGCGCTTTTAGAAAAAGGAATGAACCGGGTAACCGATACCTGTATTCCTGAAACCGAGGCCATGAGGAGAGTGGAAACTTTTATGCGAATGGAATGGAAAAAGGCCGATGAAAAAGGAGAGTCCGTTCCTCCACACCAATTTTTCTGGAGAATTTTGGATAACCCTGATTTTTGTAAACAATTTCAAATAGACCCAAAAAATTCCTGGATGCTTGCAGCTAAGGAAAAAAATCTTCCGATTTTTACTCCTGGTTGGGAGGATTCAACACTTGGAAATATGTACGCCGCTTATCGAATTTTAGAAGGTGTAAAAAGAACTACTACCGTTGAGCCGGGAATTGACTGCATGATCAGACTTTCCAAGTGGTATCGTGAAGTAACTGCTAATACCTCAATTGGATTTTTCCAAATAGGTGGAGGGATAGCCGGGGATTTCCCAATTTGTGTAGTACCGATGCTGGAACAAGACTTGGAACTTAATACCAAACTTTGGGGATATTTCTGCCAAATTTCTGATTCTACCACCTCATATGGATCATATTCCGGAGCCGTTCCCAACGAAAAGATAACTTGGGGAAAATTGGCCGTGGAAACACCCAAATTTGTCATTGAATCGGATGCCACTATTGTCGCTCCTTTAATTTTCGCCTATCAATTAGGCCTTTAGATTTTTAAACCCTTCCTTTAAACCAAGGGAGGGTTATCAACTCTTTATAACTACTTGTTTTTGTTAAATTTTTGTTAAGCAGTATTTTCCCTCGCCAAAAACATGATTCTCTGTGTATAACGCATCAATACACTAACCAAGAGTTTATTTTTGAAATTTAAAATTTTCCTTATTTCATTCTTTTTTTCAATCAGCTCTTTTGCTGCCTTTAATCGCACCCATCTTTCTGAGGATCTTTTAGGAATTTTTGGTTCCCAGTGCAGAAGTGTAGGAAATTTTACCCAAAATGCACTCAATCAATCTCAGGCGCTAATCAAAATGCTTGCGGAGCTAATTGAAGATGAAAATTGTGGTGGTTATGCCAATGAAATATCTAGCTCTTTAAATGCTTTTAGAATCAACTTAGAGGATAACAGCATTTCCTCGGATAAATTTGAAGTGCTTCTTCTGGAAAGAAATATCCAGGAATTAACTCTAGCACTTAATGAAACCTCCGATCCCGTATTACAGTCACAAATTGCCTCGCAGTTATCCATGCACAGATTGCAGCTAATTACTGCTAATGCCGGACTTGGAATTTCAAGTGATGGGCTTTTGAGGGATCGAAGAAATATTGGCTACTATTCGGCACAAGATGGACTTAGAAATTTATTTAGACAAGTTCCAAACCTTACCAATTGCTCTGGAAAATTTCGGAAATTGGCCACTCAAATTGTTGGTGGGGCCTTAAGTACAGCTTCATACTTTGTAAATCCCGCCTTAGGTGCGGCCATGTCTGGAGCGGCAGGAGCGGTAACGGCACTTACAGATGCCATCTATCAGATATGGAGTTATAATGAGATTAGAAAACTTAATGATATAAATCTTCCTACCGCACTATCTTGTTCTGCGGAAGTATTGACCAATATGTATTGTGATACTTTAAGAGCGGAAAAAGTTATTGCAAAATACGCTAATTATGATGAGGAAAGTCCCACAAAATGGCAAGGTGTTCATTTTATTTATCGCCAACTTCCTCCTCTAGTTGACTGGCTTGAATTAGTCCGTGCCGGTTCACCAGCAGCGGATTCCTTTGATGCTTTAAGACGTTTAGAAATCATGGGGCATAACTCACAGTTAGATGAATTAAAACAAAAATTAGATGGTTTTATCTCTGAAACCGATCGAGAAATGAAAACGCTTAACATAGATTTTAACAACTATGTCGCCACAAAAATTGATACCCTAGTTTCTCAATTGGTCCAATCAAAACCAATTGAAACTTTAAACGGACGCGATTATTTACCTTTTAGACTGATTGGTTTTAAAGATATTCCTAAATGTAATTTTCAAGGGCAGATTCAACCTTGCCCAAATTTGCAGACCTTCAAAGTTTTCTATGCCGGTGCCGGAGAGGGTGGAAATACCGGTTACCAATTTAGTCTAACTGATTGGGCAGCGGCCAAGGAAAACGTTCAAAGGATTTATGGCGAGGCCCGCGATTTTGTAAACAATCAACTCTCCCTAATTTTAAATGAAGATGGGGACAGTGTAGTGGCCCAAGCATTTGAGGGATTCCAAGGAAAAATGGCCCCCAAGGATATTTTAATTGAGCTTAACCGTTATGCCGGAGATGTTCGCAATTATTTGATCAAATACAATGAGGCCAACCAGTACGGGCCACAAATTTTAAATATAGAAACTAGTCAAATTCTGATTCTAAAGGTTTTGGATTTGCTACATAATCGGCAGGCCATAACCTCCCTCCCAATAGCTACTAATTCACCGGAATTAATGAATGAAACTGCTGGTAAAGTTTTAGGGGAAATTTATTCCATATTAAATTTAAAAGTCGGTCAAAGATTTTTAATGGATCGGATAAAAAACATCGTTCGCTGGGATATTATTTCCCGAATGAAAAATAATGATTTTGATTACCAGTTAATTGAAATGATCCAATTTAATAACACCAACATCATCAGCGATATTACTTCCTATGGGATGGTTGACTATCAGGAAATGGTCAATGACATTCAAAATTCCAAAACCATTCTTAAGGGAACTTTGGTGAAGTTTTTCGATATGATGAACTTACCTTATATGTCTGCCTTAAAAATGATTGAAAAAAATGATCTGGAAAGGGGAGTTAAAGATAAGCTTTGTATTCACCTTTTGTCCTCTCCGGAGCTGATTAAAAGAGCAAATCCCTATTCGTATAATATTCGAAAAATTTGCAAAGGCGCCATAATGAAAAGCGTTTTAGGTTCTGAATCCCTTCAGATAAAATTTGATGATTATTTAAATGGAGATAATGATTTTAAGGGTGATTTTGACAATAGGGCCTGCCTTTATAATAACTTCATGCGCCAAGCAAAAATCCGCGAACAATTTAAAAAATAACTAACCTGTAATTGATTGTCTTGAGGCAATTCTTCAAGTAAGAGTTTTTACTGTATTTATACTTCTAAAAGGAGCTTCAATGAAAAGTTTTGTAAAAATGGTTTTTATATTTCTCCTGGCATTACCCCTTGTAGGTCAGGCAAATCATAGTTGGAATGGCTATCACTGGGCACGAATTAAACCCAACTTAATCGAATTCCCAAACAACCCATACAGATTTGATTTAAAGGTGGTGGATAATTTAACCCCAGATTGGAAAACAAGTCTTGATATAGCGAAGGGTGATTGGAATACACCCCAAAAATTCGATCTAGTTCCCTTTAATAATTTAACTACTCCAGTTAATTTAGTTGTTGTTAATGGATTTTACCCCAATAAAAAATGCAACACCGTAACAGGCACCACCCAGGTTTGTAACAGCGCTTATGGGAGAAATGGATGGCTAGGACTAGCGACCATCTATATTACTGGTGGAGTTCATATTACTAAGGGTACCGCAAAGATGAATGATTCCTATTTTAATTCTAATTTTCCCAAATATAACAATCCCAATGAAAGACTTCACGTGCTATGCCAAGAAGTTGCTCACACGTTTGGTTTAGGACATCAATCTGAAAATTTCAATCTTTCCCTAGATACCTGTATGGATTATTCCTCAAGTACCCCAGACGATGACAGTAGTTCTCATCCTAACGAACATGATTTTGTAATGCTAAATTCTATTTATAATCATTACGATTCTTTTAATTCCTATTCAACTACATCGACACCTGCGCTTGCCATGGGTCCGGATCCAGTCGATCATGGTGACCCCAATTCATGGGGACAGTTGGTTTCCCAATCCCGAGATGGTAGGAGCTCCACATATGAAAGAGTGCACGGGCCACAATCTAAAAGCGTTACCGAGGTTTATTGGACCGAGGAAACAGCGGAAGATTGTCGAAGCTGCGATCACCGATTCCATCATGATGAAGAATAATAGCTAGTTTTTTTTGGCGCTAGTAAACTCTAGCGCCTTATCTTCGGGGTTTGGGAAGCCATCTCCAAGCTTCGCCATGAAACTTCCTCTCTTCAAAATGATGACCTTTTTTTATTGAGGGAAAGTGGGGATAAAATCTCCTATTTCTTTTGGTAATTCCTTTTAAATTGAACCTCATTATGTAATTTTACCATATTTTAAAGGCAATTTGTTGAACCTATAATGATTTGAAAATACGGGGATTAAGACCAAAAGTTTTTTTTTGTGGTAAAATAGATTCAAATTAAATAAGGGATTTTAAATGAAGTTTATTTATACCCTTTTTTTTGTCCTATTTTCGCTAAATGCGAACTCTGGTTTATTTATTAAAAAAAACGATATTGATGCCTGCTCAAAATATGTAAATCTACAGAGACAAGGTTGGTATACCCAAAGAAATGTTCCCACTCTAGATCAAGGCCCAGTTGGACTTTGTTACTCTCATGCAGCGGTAACTTTACTGGATATGTGGCGGGATACCCATGGATTAAAAATTACTAAAAATATCGCTTTATCAAATCCCCAATATGCCGCTCTTCTTTTTAAAATGGAATATGAAAAGGGCGAAAGATCCACCTTGGATGCCGGAGGGGGTGCTAATACCTTAAAGGCGATTAAAAAATATGGAATGTGCAGGGATGATGTAATTCAACTGGCCATGGATGAATTTTCAATGAATAATAAAATTTCCACCAGGGACTGGTACGCTGTTACCCAATGGTTTCTGGAATTTTATAGTCTAAAAATCCAAAGAGAAATAGATAAGGCACCAGATAAAGCTAAAAAATTAAAAGAAATTTTTTCAAGATACACTGACCGGGATGACGTTAAAATAATTTATGAACATGGAGATTTTAATAAAATCTATGAAGGTCTAAAACCATATCTTTTGAAAAGGGATTACAAAGGCTATGCGAAAAATGTTTTTAGGGAGTGTTTTAAGAAGGAAAATATTTATTTAGGGACCCTTCATTTACCCGATGTTTATTCAGAACCTAACCCTCAAAAGTTTATTCCAACCATAATATCTAATTTGGACCGTAAAAATCCTGTGGGAATATCCTATGCCCATCAAATACTTAAAGAGGGAAGCGGACTGTTTAAAAAAATAAAATACTTTTGGTACGACAGTGATCATCAAGGCGTTCTAATTGGCAAAAGGGTAAGGGCTGAAAAGTGCCAATTTCTGCTTAAAAATACATGGGGAAATTATTGTAAGTATGCTTGGGAATGCCAAAAATCCCCCAATGGAGGGGAAGTTGGCGCCTGGATTGATGCTGACTATCTTTTACCTTCCCTAAGGACCCTTTATTTCTTTGACATGTCGAAATAAAATGAGTTTTTTTAATTTTTAGGTTATATTTTTAACCTAAATGAGCATTGATATTTTATCCGGAAATGAACTGATTGTGGAAGGAGGCCTTGAAGCGGGCTTCTCTTTATATACTGGCTATCCAGGTTCCCCCCTTGCCGATTATTTTAATATTCTTCATGAAAGAAAAAAAGAACTACACGACAAAGGAATTAGGGTAGTTATTGGAAATTCGGAGGCCAATGCTGCTGCCATGGCATCTGGAGCGAAACAGGCAGGACGAGATGTTTGTATTGCCATGAAATCCATGGGGCTTCATGTAGCGGCAGATGCATTATCCGTTGGTAATTTTGCTGACCCCGGCCCAAAATCTCAAGATCCAAAAACTGGAGAAGTTTTAAGTCCGGGAGTAGTTGTGGTGGTCGGGGATGATCCTTGGTCCATCTCAACTTCCACACCCGCCGATTCTAGATACCTTTTTAAACATCTACATATACCTTTTATTGAACCATCGACGCCCCAAGAATTAAAAGATTGGATGAAAATTGCTTTGGAAATATCTCAGAGATCTTCCATTTATCAGGGGCTATTAGTTACCACTTTTATGGCCGAAGGAGGTGGGCGAGTTATAACTGCCCCTCACGCAAAGGTGGATCCGCATTTGGCAAAAATCGATCCTAAACAATTTGATTTATCCAAAAACGTAATGGTTCCGCCAAATACATTGATTGCTGACAAGGACATGGCAAGTCGGCGATTTCCCAAAGTTAAAGAAATTTTAAAAGAGTTGGCCCTAGATAAAGTATTTGGATTTACTCCCTCAAAAGTTGGATTTATATCCTCTGGACTTATTTTTGAACTATTGAAGCATGTCTTGGAAGAGGGCGATGTCCTATCCCATTTATCTCTTTATAAAACGGCCGGTTCCTTTCCACTGGCAGATGATTTGTTGGTACCCTACCTTAAAAATCTCGATACCTTAATTGTGGTGGAAGAAAAAAGGGGATTTTTAGAAACCGAAATTTCAGAGGTAGTTGCCCGCCATAATCTTAAATTAAAAATTTATGGAAAACAGTTTCCAAAATCTGAAGGTTTCCCATCCCATGGTGGATTATCTTATGAAATAGTAAGAGATAAAATTGCGGAATTATTTACCGCGCTAAATTTGGGATCTTTTAAACTTCCCCATTTTGATTTTAAAAAATGGAGTGAGGTATTTCCTAGAAGGCTTCCTACATTTTGTCCCGGATGTCCGCATCGGGAAACTCTTTCTTTATTAAAAGATTTAAGGAAAACCTTAAGTTCTAAAAATATTGATCTGATTTCCCATGGAGATGTGGGTTGTTATTCACTATCATTTCTTGAACCATTTAAAGAAATGCATAATCTCTCGGCCATGGGCCAAGGTGGAGCTCTTGGTGCTGGATTTGATTTATTTACTACAAATCCATCAGTTGTTTTAATGGGGGATTCCACTTTTTTCCATTCGGGAATGACGGATATTTCAAACTCCGTTCAAACTGGTCACAATATCACCTATATTCTTTTAGACAATGACAATACCGCAATGACCGGCCATCAGATGACCCCAGTTTCTGGAAAATCGGTCGAGGGTTATAAAAGACCTCGCCAGGAAATGCTACCCATTGTGAAAAACCTAGGAGTGGCCTATGCGGTTGAGATAAACCCATCAGATAGATATTTCTATAAAAATCTTTTGGAGGAGATGATTGGAAAAAAAGGTGTAAAGGTCATTGTTTCCAATAAGGAATGCGCCTTAACCTATGGGGCAAGAAAAAAGATTCATGATCGAAAAATCTTTGCCAAGGGTGGAACCCTTCCAGTTCAAAAATTTTATCAAATTAATACCGATGTTTGTGAAGATTGCAGAGAATGCGTAGAGATGACTGGTTGTCCAGGCCTTTCAAAAACTGAAGGTGCCTATGGGCCCAAAGTAACCATCGATCCACAAATTTGTGTGGCGGATAGCTACTGTACCAAAATCAAGGCCTGTCCTAGTTTTGAGTTGGTGGAAGTTACCAATTATCACCCAAATAAATTTAAAAAATTAAAAAAATTAGATCCATCTGAAGATCTTCCAGAACCAAATAGGTTAAAAACCTTTTCCCAACTTGCTTTGGGTGAGGATCTTCGTATTGTAGTAACTGGAGTTGGAGGATCGGGAGTTACCACCATTTCCCGTGTATTGGCAGAAGCTGCAAAAGAAATGGATGGGAGGGCCGATTTAGATTTTAAATTTGTAGATCAAAAAGGGTTGGCCCAAAGAAACGGTAGAGTTTCCGCCCACCTGGCCATTTATCATAAGGGAAAATCGCATAGCTCAGTTACTCCACTTGGTACTGCCGATCTGGTTTTATCCCCAGATCTTTTGGATGGATCAGATTGTATTTCCTTCCTGGGACCAAAAGGGCATGCCATATTTGATACCGATTTTCAAATGCCAGTTTCCATAATGCTTGATAGGGGAGTGGAAAAGGATCCAATCGATAGATTTACCTTAAAGGAAAAAATTAAGGAAAAATTAAAAGATCAGGTCAAATTTATTTCCTTAAAAGAAATTTGCCAGGATTTGCTCGGCAGATCTATTTATGCAACCTCCATGATATTAGGGGTTGCTTATCAAGCAGGATATCTTCCCTTTTCCAATTCCAATATGAAAAAGGCCTTTAAAGATTCGATGGTTGCCTCGGAGTTTGAAAATAATTGGAACGCATTTAATTTGGGAAGAAAGGCCTATTTATTGGGAGATGAAAAATTCAGGGAATTATATGATCCCAAAGAAGAAATTAATTTTAAAGCTCTGATTTTTAAATCCCTTAAAGAAAGTGCCTTAATTTCCCATGATTGGTTGGAAAAATTTAAATCGGATCTAGCAAAACTATCCCAAATGGTTCCTTCCATTAAAGAAGAGCATCTGATGCAATATCTTCACGACCAATATATCTATAATCGTGGAGCAAAGACATCCAAGTATTTGAATGAGGTAAAAGTTTTAAGTGAAAAATATAAAGATCAAGACCTTTTAAAAATAGCGCTTTCAGCACTTTCAAAATGTTATTTTATAAAAGATGAAGTTTTCGTATCCCATCAAATGCTCTCACCTTTTCAAAGATATCGAGATCAAAAACTTTATGGGGAATTAGGAAAGTCATATACAAAAACCCATATCAATCGCCCATCTTTTGTTATTTTGGGTAAAAAGATTGAATTTGACCTTTCACCGTCTGATTGGATGTTAAAAATCATGAGACATCTAAGATTTTTAAGACTTCTTATGCCTTCTTGGCATGAGAAAGAAGATAAAATCGCAAACTTAATCCGAAAGGAAATACTTGAGGTGATTCCCCAGATAGATCATCAAAAACAGCGAATTAGACTTAAGGAACTTGAAAATATTAAAGGCTATCGTCAAATTCGGTATGAAAGTGCCAAATTGGCATTGGGAGAAAATTTTTGAGACAAGCTGTTACGGCGCTTTTTGTTAGCGGTGAAAGAGTTTTTGTAATTAAAAGGCAGGAGTATTTAAATGCATTCCCGGGTTACACCGCTTTCCCTGGCGGAAAAGTGGATGATCTGGAATCCGAGGCCCATTTAAAAATTAAATTTATGGATAAATATTCCCCTAAGGTTATGAGGGGACTTATAAGAGAAATCAAGGAAGAGCTCGGTTATGATTTAAAAAAGGGAATTGAAAATGGGGAGGTCATTTCTTTTTCCCATTTCGGAAATGCCATATCTCCTGAATTCAATCAACTTCGTTTTGACACTCATTTTTATAAAATCGTCCTTTCTACTGCAGTTCCTTTTGAAATTGATTTTGGGGAATTTTCCGAGGGGCATTGGGTAAAACCAGTGGATCTTTTGGAAACATTTAAAAAGGGTGAGCTCTTAATGGTTCCTCCCACCCTTAAGGCCGTGACTTCACTTGCAGAGGATATCCATTTTGAGCATACCATCGATCTTAATTTGTCCTATGATAGGGAATTGATGGTCCCTTATATTTCTCCAATTTATGGGATCACACATTTTCTGCCACTTTCCAATACATTCCCCCCGGCCAATAGGACAAATTCATTTTTAATTGGAGATTATTTAATTGATCCTTCCCCCAAAGATAAAGAGGAGCTTTCAAAGTTTATTTACTCTCTTAAGGATTTTAAATTTAGTGGAATATTTCTTACCCACCATCATCCTGACCATCATGAATTTTCCACCGAAATTGCCAGATTGAGATCGGTTCCAATGGCCATGAGCGAAACCACCCATCAAATGATTTTAAAAAAGTTTGGTGATGATTATTTTAAAGATATTAAAATAATGTATTTTAAAGATGGTGATGTTCTCACCAAATGTGCTGGAAAAGATATTTATGTATTTGAGATTCCCGGCCACGATGGGGGCCAGCTTGCCTTGGCACCTAAAACCATGGAGTGGTTTTTAGTTGGGGATCTGATTCAAACTGTCGGGACTGTCGTGATCGGCAAACCTGAGGGCGATATGGCAAAATATTTTTCTTCCTTAAAAAAAGTTATAGATTTAAATCCAAAGATCATAATTCCCAGTCATGGGATCTCGGTTGGCGGAACTTTTAAATTAAAAGAAACCCTTAAACACCGTAAAATGCGTGAGGAGCAGATTCTTGATTTATTAAAGCAAGGTAAAACCAAAGAGGAGATGCTTTCAGTAATTTACAAAGATTTGGATCAATCCCTTATTCCCTACGCTTTAAAAACCATTGAATGTCATTTGGAAAAAATCCAAAATGAAAAGCTTGCCTAATACAATCTTCCCCTAATCCAATATGCGTAAAATTCACTAGAGGTCATTCCAATTTGTTTAAGAAGGTCCTGAATGGGGCCGCTAAATTGAGCACCCCCAACTTGGCCGATGGTATTGGAACTAATTCTGGTGTCTCCTCCCTCATCACTTATTCGATACCCGTCAATGGCACCCATGATTAAATAATGGTTATCCCCACCTAGAATTTGCGTGAAACCATCTAAAGTTAACCAACGGTTTGCCATGGAAAGTGTGGACCTTACATAGGCCGCAAATTTTTTATAATTTCCCTTTCCTTGGTGCTTTTTGGCCAATTTAAAATGGGAAAGCATTCGCCAGGCCTTCGGTTTTTTGATTGTTGTAGGAATGGAGTTTAGCACGATACTTTCAAATGTATTTTCATCAAGTGACATCAAGTACTCGATTGCCTTGGGATAAATATATAAATCCACTCCAATATCATAGAGAAAAATCTTTTTGGTTTGATTTAGAACCAAGGGAGGAAATAATTCTCGGTTATATTTTTCATTAAATTTATCAATAATCTTTTGGGCCAATTTAACTGGTAATGAGAAACCTCGATAGTTATGGCCTATTTGAACGAATGGATCTTCGAGATCTCCTACCTTTTTTATTAATCCAACCTTTTTTAACCCAATTAATTCGCCTTCAAGACTGGAGCTATAGAGAACTTGCATACCGCCTGGCCCATCGCCTGGAGCGCCGGATGTAATATTAGAAATATTTACATCCCATTCGGTGTATTCGTTTAAAAAACCGTTGGCCACATCAAAACCAAACTCCATGAGATCCATTCCCATTCGGACAGATTGTAAACTTTGGAAGAACTGGCGAGAATCCCCTTGTGGATTGGTAACATTTATTTCTGTATCTCCTTTACTTTTTGCAGCACGGAGCAGGGTCAAAGAGGCTTTGGAGAGAGTTTCTCTAAACCGATGGACGACTTTAAATGGGTTTCCGATTTTTTTAACCAGGTCGATGGAATTTTTCTTAAAAAGTCCTCCAAGGGCACTGATGGTTTCTTTTATTTTGGGATTTTTCTCTAAGTTTGATTCCAAATTTAGCGAATAAAAATTGGTGGTGGCCTTACCTTTACTTGCCTTAAAGGAAATCTTAAGTATAGGAACCACGGCGTCGGCCTGAAGGCCCATAATTAAAGAGGTAACGTTCCCCAAATCTTTATAGATATGCAAAGTATTTTCATCTTTCCTATAGATATGAAGTCTAGATAGGGTCAGATTTTGACCGCCGATTTGTCCGGAAAGCTTCACTACTTGTCCGATACCCACACCAGTTGCTAAATTTGCTCCTACGATTACGTTATCCGATATTAATAAAGACTCTCCGATCCCAAAATTTTTCTTAAAAAGTTTTATTATTTCATCAATCTTTTCTTGCTTTTTATCATCCGGAAGTTCATTAAATTTTCCTGTTAATAACTCATCAAAAATTTTTCCTTGTTTTCGTTTAAACCAGGGAACGAGAACATTTCTAAAGGGGTATTTAAAGGAGGCCTGAAAACTTACTATGGGTTTAAGGTGTGAATAGGTTCTAGAATAAGTTACTGATCCGCGTCCTGAGACGGAAACGGGAACGCCCGTGGCTATTCCATAAACAGCGGCCATCACTCCGGCATTCACATAAAATCCAAAGGTGTCCGCAAGCTGTACACGGTTATCTGTACCTAAATAGGAACCTATAACCATATCCCGGCTTAAGATGAGGTTTCCCGAAAAAGTTGGATAGACAAAAACTCCTATGGGGATATTTTGTACTACTCCGGTTTCGAGAAATTTTAAAAAGGCTTCCAATTGAAGGCCGTAAATACGATTTTGATAAGCGGTATCTAAAAAGCCTCCATTGTTTAGCCATCTTGACCCCACAAAATCGGCAACTCCAGAGATGATACTTGAAATAATGGTGGAGCCGATAAAATGACCTATTTCGGATTTTGACAGTGGATTTTCCGGATCTCCATAAGAATATCTAGATGCGTGTCCATCCCAATATTCTCCCTTTAGTTCTCCTTTCTCCAGTTTTTCCCCCATTGAAATGCGCGGATCAAATTCTAAATCTTCTCCTTCAAGACCTAGAATTTCTCTAAGGTGATTTCTTCGAGAGATTAATTTTTCGGTAATGAGTGCACCTACTTCCGTTGGAAAATATGCTTCTTGAACCACTTCTTCCCAATCGGATCTTGTTAATTCCAAAATCTTTCTGGTAATCCATTTGGCGTCTTCAAAGGAAGGACTAAAATTTTCTGCGGAATCATATTCCAATTTAAGTTGTTTATTAACAATCCTCCCTGCGTGCCAGGAAAATAAATTAACGCTTTCTGGAATATCAACCAGCGAATAAGGCACTAAAAGAGAATTTAAAATCCTTCTCCCTTCAATTATATCCGGAGTTAGAAAACCCATGGCCAAATTATAGAATTGATCGGAGGTTTCCATGACCACAACATCTTGTAACTCTATGTCTTTTTCATAAACTAGAGGGCCATCGAGATTTATCCCTTCACCGAGATACCATGAAATAACCCTTTCACCTTCGCAGCTTCCTTGAGATAGAATTTCCCTTTTCCATTTATCTGATAAACAAAGACCAGTTTGTTTCACTTTTAATTTAAATCCGCCTTCTCCAATTTCTTTGTTAAAGAGCTGATTTTCTTTGTAATCGCAAACATCCTCAACAAATCTGGCCCCCTCAATGTTACTGGCATTTTTAATTCCAATGCATTTTCCGTTAAGCGCATTTTTTATGGCAAAAAACTCGTTTCCCTTATCTTCAATTACAAAATTGGATAATCTGCCTTGCGAACACTCACCCAACATCATTCGCTTATTACTTTTGGGATTTGAAACCAGGCATTTATCAGTTCCAACTTCTTTTAATTGATTTTTAGGTACCTCGCTTAGTGCAGAATATATCTCTCTTTCCGATTCCTCCGTTAGACGATCTGCTGCCAAAAGGTGTTCTTCATAATTTTTAACCCAACGGCCTGGGTCCCCGAAAGTTCTATCGGCAAAATCGGAGAAGAAAATTGCCTTTTCCATACTGGAGCTAAATTTCAACTTGAAGGATTTAAGATATTTAATTTTTGGAACTCTATATCCAAGCTTTCGAAGAAGATTTCGTTTAAGAAGAATATTGTGAGTGGTTTTAGAAAGCATGACGGTATAGGATTTCCTAGCACCCAAATCATCTTCTTTTTGAATAGTAAACCTTAAGTTTCCCGATCTTGAGGGTACCAGGTCTACAAAATTAACCTCATCTCCATCATCTACTGGAATGTCATCGCTAAATTCCCTGAGAGGTTTTAAAGGTCGTTTTGCCCACAGCACCGATGTATCATCTGGATCCAAAAGGGATAGGTCAAAAGCGCCGTTGGAATCTACTACAAGTTTATGGGCCTCATCGGGAAGTAAAATCATTCCCTTGTAAATCAAATCTGTTGCAGGTCTACCTCCATATTCAAGCGGGATCATTCCAGCATGAAAATTTACGGTGGGAAGCTTTAACTCTTTTTCAATTTCGAAAGAATTAGCAAAAATTGGAAAAATTAATATTAAAAAACAAAAGTAGAAATTTTTCATTATAATCCTTTAAAAATTTATTTTAATTTTAAAAAACGAAGTCCCCATTTTTCTTTTTTCTCCAATCCTTGGCCGGAAGTTTCTTCCAAACAAAATAGGGCAAAAGAAAAGGTTCCATCTTCCCCAAATGGGACTGGATTCATGGACTTGCAGTTATTTGGCACACGGATGTTATATCTAATGGGGGAAACCACCTGATTGTTTTTATCCAGAGTCAAAATATAAATATCCTTTCGACTAATTTGGGTCGCATCAATGTAAAGAGCAGGTTGGGCGGCTTCCTTATATCCTTTAACGATTGCATAAAAACTTTCGGTAAAAAGATTTCCTGGAAGAAAACTAAACCTAGTAATAGGCTTTTCAGAAATGGATTCGTGCTCCCCTCTTTTAAACCTATGTAGTTTTAATTTTGATTTGGTTTGGAAAAAAGTGAAAAGCTCACCATTTTTTTTATAAACTGCAATCGGCCCTAAAATATGATCCCTTTGATTATCCTGTCTAAAGATATTGGAGAAAATCCCATCTGCCAAATGGGAGATGGTGATGGTGGTGTTGGTATAACTTCCCACAAAGGAAGTCCCTTCATAAAAATTTGATCCTCCGTCGAGGTTTACCGTGGGAAGGGATATATGTCCTTCCATTTTTAATAGATCGGTTTTTAAGGGATTTAGTTTTCCACCATCTTTAAGATTAAGATTTAATAAATAAGGTTCCATAAAGTAGTTTTTGCCAGCGGTAATTAATGCCTTTGCTTCCCCGTTTTGGAATTCGCCGTAGTTTTGAGGCAAAAGATCTAATATGAAAATATCATCGTTCCATTCAAGGTTAAGTTCGAGCTTTACTTTTTCTTCCCATTTTTTGGTATCGATTACTTTGGTTTTAAAAAATATTTCTCCATCAACTAGTTCCGGAAATAGGTAATAAAGATGTTTGGATCTAGAAAAATCGGGAGTATCCCAAGAATTTGAGGTCCTCTCATTTTCTGGCAGGGCACCAAGTTCCATAAAAAGTGGGATGGCAATTTTTCCAAGTCCTGGCATATCATGTGGAATAAAGACCAATTTTTTAAGGTTTATTATTGCCGTTTCGGGAATAAATTTAAAATGGGACCTATCTCCATAAAGAGGGGTTCCATCCATTTTAAAATAAGAATAAGTTATGAATTGTTTACCATCCTTCTCACTCATCGAAGTAATGAAAAAATCGGGAGATCCATCATAATTAGAGTCGTTTAAAGAGACCAATAATAGCTTGGTTCCATTTGGGATAATGATATCATGGTCAATTTCCTTAAAGGAGCCGTTTTGGTATTTTAAAATTTCAACTCGAAGTCCTTTAATTTTTTCTTCCTCGGGGAGGGAAGCTCCTAAATAATATACGGGGTATTTTAAAATAAAATTTTTGTCTAAAACAGTTTTGAGCAAAGGAATGGAAGCGCCATCTTTTTCTGTGCCTATTTTTCCAGATATCCCATCTTGAAGAATGGGAACATTTACAAGTTCCGTAGAACCCACAATGGATTTGGAAACAAGGAAATCGTTCCTAAAGGTACCACTTAATTTATCCCCAATCCAAACCTCAATTTCCAGGTTTAAATTATTATCCAAATCTAAATTTTTACATTCACCTTGGATTATTATCTCTTTAGTTTCTCCTTCACTTAATAAACCCAAATTAATTTGATTATCGGAAAGGTCAAAATTTCCACTTAGCTCTTTTAAAATTAATTTCACACCATCAGCATTTTCCCAAAAGTTTTTAATTTCCAAAGAAAATTTAAATTTTTTGGAGTTGGGGAGAAGATCGATACTATTAATATCTTTAAAAAGCGGAAGGATAACCGGGGATGGTTGTACTAGAAGGGATTTCTTTAAATTAGCAGCACCAAAATTTGAGAACTTTTCACCTGAATTAAATTTTTTTGCGCTTTTAAAAATTCGTGCTTGGATTTCGTCTTCACTGATTTGGGGGTTTATACCTTTTAAAATGCCGGCCATCCCAGCGATAAAAGGAGATGCCTGGGAAGTTCCGTTTTTTAAATCATATCCTTTTACAGAGAAAAAATCTGAATCTATAGATGATGGAATAGTGGAGAGAATATCGTCCCCTGGCGCCAGGATATCCACATACCCTCCATAATTTGAAAATCCAGAGATATTTCCATCGACATTGATAGATCCAACACAAATAACTCCCTTATAAGCACAGGGGAAAATTGGAGAATTATTGTTATTATTTCCAGCAGCGGCCACTAGGGTGATTTTATTTTTTAAGACTTCTTTTATGGTTTCTCGCAAATAATTGGTATCTAAAATTAATGGCCATCCAAGAGACATATTGATGACCTTTGCGCCACTTTTTATGGCAAATAAAAGTCCCTTGGCGATCCGGTCGGTTAAACTTCCATTTTCCCCTTTTTTTCCGGACTCCTCATTTTTGTTTAATACCTTAATAGGAAGAATCTTAAGCTTGTTGGAGAGTCCGGAAACTCCGATATTATTATTTGAAACGGCCGCGATTATTCCAGCGATATGGGTCCCATGTCCTATATCATCCTCGGGAAAATTATCTCCTCCTGCTGTTTTAGAAGTAAAATCCCAACCTGCGCAATCTCCAATATAGCCATTATTATCTTTATCTACCTCTGGTTTGAAAGGAGTAAGGCCATTTTCATTGCACTCCACTTTATTTTTATAAATATTATCCTTAAGATCAGGATGGTTTATATCCACACCAGAATCAATTACCGCTACAATGACTTCGTTTTTTATTTGGCCATCAATACTTAAGTCCCATCCGATATCTACACCCGGAACTCCTTTGGTCTCCTCTAGATGTATATCATCTAAGTCTTGGAACAATCTCTGTCCTTGATTTAAAAGGCCCCATTGATAGGGAAAGAAAAGATCAGAGGTTAAACTGTGAAGGCTTTCACCCAATTGAATGGATTGCATCTGAACAGAAAAAATTCTCTCCGCTCTTTTTATGGATTCATCTTGTTGCAGTTTTTCTATGAATTCCTTTTCTTCTCCAGCAATTTCAATTTTATAGAGTCGCTTAAAATAGTCGCTTTCAAAGTTATCAAAACGCTCTATTTTTAAAGCTCCATATTTTAGTTTTATTTTTTGCAGATCTTTAATTTGGGGAACTTTTTTAAACTCCACCATAATTGATCGATCTTCTGCGAAGGCCATGGTGAGAAGGCAAATGGTTATTAGAAATGATTTCATAAATTTTTTCCTAGAAAATTTCCTTTATGGAAATTATTAAAAAAAATAAAAATTATGTTTGGACTTATAACAAAGTGTTTCAAACAATTTCCCTTATTCCTTTTAGCAATGGAGAAAGATGGCTATCATAAGTTGATTTACAAACGCAATTCGATTCCCATGGTGTGGCGTGATGAACCTTGGGAATTTCAAATTTACACATATTATTAGTCTTTACGCGATAGCTTAATTTTAAAATTAAGATATAACGCCAAAAAAGGCTTCCAGAAGGAACTTCAGTTTAATTTATAAAAATAAATTTTTAAAATTCATCCAGGAAATTTAGGTTGCATTATTATAAGTAAAATTCCTTTTTTAAAAAAAACTTATCCTAAAAAATGATTACTTTTTTTTCTCATTTTTTAATTTCAAAAATTTCTATCCTTTATGAATAAATTATCATTAACGCGAATTAATTATCATCCTTTGCCAGAACACAATGTTGTAAAAAGGATTGTTGACAGGAATTATCCACAAAGCTAGCGTTCGTAAAAATTAATTCATTTTACAAAAATAAAGGAGTGAAAAATGAAGAAGTTAGTAACGTTTTTTGTACTTGCCAGTTCGTTGGCGCTGGTTGGATGTAACAATTTTTTTGACAAGTGGGGTGCGAGTGATGCTCTTGAATTTGCAAAGAAATATGATTCGGGCCACCAGGTTTGTTTTGACAATAATTATCCTTCGTTATTAAAAAATACCGAGTATTGTAGAAAACACGCAGATATTGGAGAATTCTCCATCGTTTACGAAGAAGCCGACCACAGCAATCGAGTTGTTTTAAAAAGAGGTGTTGAACTTTTTGGTCTAGTTACATGGCAATATTTTGGAATTGATTTTTCCGAAGAAGATCATGATACTTGGGAAAAATTAGACGATTATGGAAAATTATATTTTATAATTAATAAAATTGAAGATGGATTTCAAAAATATGGTTACCTAGGCTATGAGCCAGCTGACCACGATTTCTTCTGGGATGATTATGGTACTGAGAGATTATTCTCTGAGGCCGTCGCTTCTATAAAAGACGTTGAATTAATGGGTACAAAAGTTGAAGACCAAAATGCCATTAGCCTTGGTGAAAAACTTGCTGCTCAATACGGACTTTCAAATGATAGAGGCCAAGTTGTTGCTAAA
>Ga0180061_1000046_pt1 | contig 24810 bp, 21 predicted proteins | sample EasRivT27_16_10D_FD_121769 | JGI IMG/M metagenome (GOLD analysis project Ga0180061, IMG submission 121769) | Soil microbial communities from meander-bound floodplain in the East River, Colorado, USA - East River metaG ERMLIBT27_16_10D | ecosystem: Environmental > Terrestrial > Soil > Floodplain ...
AATGGCAGCTTTAAAAAGTACATCAATATCGGTTTTTGCTACCAGGCCATAAAGAATAATAGGTAAACTTGGAGCAAATAAAAGCCCCAGGGATCCGGAGGTCGTAATAAGCCCTAGAGAAAAATTTTCAGAAAACTGTTCTTTTCTTAAAATTGGATAGAGCAATCCACCTAATGCAACGATGGTAATTCCAGAGGCACCAGTAAAGGCAGTAAAGAAAGCACATACAAAAAGCCCAACAATAGCGACCCCACCAGGCATCCATCCCAAAGCCGCGTTAGCGAGCCTAAATAATCTTTTGGGTGTGTTGGATTCTGCCATCATGTAACCGGCAAAAGAAAAGAGCGGAATGGTAATTAGCGTTGGAGCGGAGGCAACCTTATAGATTTCAACTGCTACTGCACTAATTTCAATATCTGCAAAAGTAAATGCTGTAAGAGCAATCAATCCCATTATCACAAATATGGGGGTGCCAATTACGGCAAGGGAGATAATTCCCAAAACAATAATTGTATTCATTCGGTTATCTCTTCAAATGAAATTAAAAATTTTAGAAGGAAACGTATCGCTATCAGCGAAAAGCCAATGGGAATAATGCCCACTAAATGGCCGCTAGATAAACCTAAAAATTCAGGTGTTCCAAATTCCATCTCTACTTTCATAAAATCATAACTGGCTTTGGCCAACCAACAAACTGTAGCAAAGGAGACTATCTGAATTAATCTTAATAAATATATTTTGGGTTTTTCCAAATGTTTAGCTTCTAGAATATGTCCAATAACATCAATTCCTATATGGGTTCCCTTTCCTGTAGCGATTACCCCACCTAAGAATGCAGAAAGTAGTACTAAATGACGAGCAACCGATTCAAACCAAGGATAATTTAAATTGACTAGACGAAGAACTATCGTGGCCAACGAGAACCCCAACATTAAAAGGATACTTATGGTTAAGACAAACAAAGTCAGCTTTTCAATAATGTTATCAATAAATTTTAATGCCCTAATCACTGTTTCATTATCCCTTCCATCTTCTCATAGGCCTCTTTTGAGAAGAGCTTTCCACTAAGTTGTTTTACAACATCGTTTCTTACTGCTTTGGCAATGGCTATATCTTTCTCTGGAAACTTGATAAAGGTAATGCCGGTATCCTTCATGGCCGCTAGTGCTTCCTGATTGTCGTTGTCATTAACCGCATTTAACTTGGCAGCATTTTCCGTGGCTATTTTTGAAATGATATTTTGATCTTCCGGTGAAATTTTTGTCCACGCAGCCTTTGAAACCAAAATCGATCCAAGGGAAAAAGCTAGAGGAAAATCAATCAAATATTTTATTTTTGAATTCCATTGTAATGCCAATATTCCAAGTGGAGGAGCATAAGCCGCCTCAACTATTCCAGTTGAAAGGGAGGAGAGTACATCGGTTAATGGAAGGGGCACAGAAACAAGTTTCATATTCTGGATTACGGAAGCAACCAATTCATCTCCCTGCCAAGTCCAAATCTTTAAACCTTGAAGTGCTTCAAGGTTATCAACTTTCTTTTTGGATACAAAATACACCATTCCCAACTCAAAAAAGCCAAGATTGATCATCTTCTTTTCTTCTAATTTTTTATTAAAATAGGGGGTCATGGCGTTTAAGGTTTTTATGGCCTTATCCCTATCACTAAAAAAGGTATATGGTATTTCCATAACTCGTACGTCGCCATTGATTTGTCCCAAAGTCTTGCCGGTAAACACTCCTCCTTGAAGCTGATTAATATGCATTTTTCTCAAAATATCCGGTTCATCGCCTTGAGAGCCTCCGTAGAAAATTTGTAATTTCACTCTCTCCTTGGTTGCGTCGGAGATTTCTTTGGACATTGACTTTAAATTTTTGGCCCAAGAGGTATCTTCGGGCGCCATAAGGGCGATTTTTAAAGTTACGGGGCCTGCCATTAAGGTTCCGCAAAAAAAGAAACTTAACATTATAAAATTTATTTTATTTTTCATTAAAACAATTCCTTCTCATGCTTTTTAATAATTACAAATCGTTTTATTCCCACAGCTTGATACAATCTAATTTGCGCATTTGCAAAGACTGCAGGTTCCTTTATACCTCTTGGAGACCAAACTAAATCTTCCTCATTAAGAGCAATGCCCTTTTCTAAATTTTCTCTTTGCGCCAAATAACCCGCCTTGTTGTGAAGGGGCATAAGGTTATACTGAATATAAGCAACTCTGCCCAACCAATGATAAGGGGATTTTTTAATTAGATCCTCAAAATGTTTTTTACCTAATTTTGGATCCCCACCAAGTGAAGAAGGTCTACTTGAATAATACGCCCCATAAAAAATATCACAGATTCCATCTCCTAGATCAGGACTAATTTTACACACCCAATCAAACATCCCTTTTGCGATTGGTAAATATGCCATTAAGGATAGAGTTGATTTTTGATAATTCATTAAGGAGGCCATGGAATAAGCAGTAAACAGTACTCCCTCAAGCTGTAATTTATCTTTGTTATTTAGTTTTGAATCTAAAAGTCCGGAAATACCCTTATCGCTGTTTATATTCCCCTTAAGATCATTCAGGGTTATTTTTTTGGTTTCTAAAAATTTTAACCCATGCCTAAGTGCCTTAGTGTAATTTTCAAGGATTTTTTTAGTACTTCCCATGTCTTTTTTGGAAAGGGACTCCTCAAGGTAATTTGTTTCGTGGACAATAAAAGCATAGCCGGAATAGGCCTTAACTAAACTTACCAATAACTCTTCATTTTCTGGAATTACTTGGGTCATACCTTCCATTAAAAATATGGTACCCAAAATCCCCTTTTCAAAATTTTCTAGGTTATTTTCGCTTTTAATTTTTTCGGTTGAATCATAAATAGCTCCCGCCGTTATTGTCATGGCGGTTTCTTTCATACTTCCACAGGAGGAAAGGATAAGAAGAGAAATTAAAGCCCTAACCAGCTGATTTTTAACCATAAAATTGAATTCCTAGATTTTAATTTGGTGTAAAAGGATGCACCAAAATTTTGATAATTACAACCCAATGTGGGAAAAAAAATCCCAGGGCCTTTACCCCTTAATATTTTGTGCTAGCATCTAGTACCAACTTTTTTAAGGGAGTACCTTTTTGAATGAGGAATTCCGTAAAAAGAGGTAAATTTAGAAGTCCTATCTTCCTAGTTTCAGCTAGTTGTCCTTGAAGGTTTGGTTTTCTAATTTTTGCCTCTAATTGAGACGATGTTAGTCAACCTAAACTTTGTGAGGATGAGCGTATGAAAAGGCCAGCCAAAACGCCAAAAAGATTTACTGGAGTTAGACCTCCAAAATCTGTAACCACCCCGAAAAGCATTAAACCGGTGGGGATTTCATTTGTTAAGAAAAATAAGAAAGCCTAATTGAGAAGGCCAAGGGTTTTTTGTTTTTCTTGTTCTAATTCTTCAAGCCTCTTTTTATGGAGGTAGTTAAGATAATTTTTTCTCGCAACAAAAATACTATTTAAATAATTTATTTTTATACCTTTGATTTTTTCCCGGCAATTAACCTTTTCGTTTTTGGATACCTCCCCCTCACAAAAATAGTTAATTTTCTCAATTTCCTTTTCAAGAAACGATGTGTATTCGGTAATCTTACTAGGGTATTCCTCAGGATCAATTGCATTTAGCTGTTGAATCTTTTGATCTAAATCTTCCGCATAAGCAGATGAAAATAAAAAAAGGAATATAATTTTTTTCATTTTAATTTTCCATACGAAGTAGAGAATTTCTCACTAAAAAAACTTTCTTTCTTCGTATCGGAAAATATATAGGTAATAATTAACTTTTTATTTTTGGATTTTTCACCAGATTTAAACTCGAAATTATTTTGGGGAATGCCAAAAATCCTGGATAGGAATTTGATTATCCCCAAATTGGCAGCACCATCCACTGGTTTAGCCTTAATATGAATTACCATTTCTCCATTGGGCCCCGGTACAATTTTATCCCATTTAGAAGATGGCTTTGCCAAAACTGCAATCTCGATTATCAGATATGATTTATCAGATTTTATAATTTTTGGACTGAAAGAGAATCCCTTTAGGGTATCTAAAATAGTTCTCTCCATTTCCCATCCTGATCGTTTAAATAACCCAAAAAATCTTTTAATTCTTTTATTAAATCACTTAAAGGAAGCCCTACAACATTGGAATAACTTCCTTCCAAATTAGAAATAAATGTTAATGAAGGCCCTTGAATTCCATATGCACCCGCTTTGTCTAGGGAGTCCCCGGTGCAAACATAATTTTCCAAAATATCCTTATCAATAGAATCAAAGGTGACCTTGGAGGAAACATAAAATTCTTTGGTAACGCTTAAACCTGATTTTATATCAAGACGTCCAAGATAAATGCCGGTAATAACCTCATGGGTTTTGCCTGAAAGTTCCGAAAGAATCTTTTTGGCATCCTGTGGATCCTTGGGTTTTCCAAAAACTTTTTTTCCTAAAACTACCACGGTGTCACATCCGATAACTAAGGGGAAATAGCTTCTTCCATAATGAGGTCTATTCTCTAAAGATTTATAGACAAAGAGACCTTTGTCCCTGGCAATTCCTTGGGCCAGATCATAGGGGTTGGATTCATCCCCATTCTCGTCAATATGGGAGGGGATTATTTCAAAAGGGATTCCTAAATACTGCAAGATTTCCTTACGACGAGGACTTTTACTTGCTAGAATCAAGGAGTATTTTTTGAAATTCATCTACGTTTTCTTCCCGTTTGATGTAATTGTGATTAAGCGCCTTTATAAAGTATTCCTGATCTAAATCTTTGCCAACTTCTTCTTGTTTGGATTCATAAAACTTTTTCTTCAGGGTATAGATAATTTTCTCTTCCCGCTTAGTATAATCTTTTAAAAATTCCACCCTTTTGTACAAATCCTTGGCATAGACTGGATCTATTCTATCCCATAACCTATAACCATAGGTTTTTGCAAATAGTTGAGGATCTTTAATATCCTGAAACATAAAAATTGAATAATTTCTAATAAGCAGCTCTCTGGCCACAAGGATTAAGGTTATCCTGCTGGTTAAAAACTCCCCAGGCCAAAATTTATTGGCATCGGTTCCTTCCACTTTATCCATAGAATCCCCGTCATCAGAAATCTTATACCAAACGGAAGGTTCGATAATTGATCCTTCCATATCAGGAGCTTCCCTAAGATGAAGTTTTGTTTCCCCATCAGACTTCAGGGCACTTTCATCTTTTTCAAAGTTTAGTTGGATAGAATCTCTTTTTTTAACATAGGAGATGCCACTATTTAATACATAAAATTCCGCTGACAAATTAAATCCGGTCAATGTGGCATTGGGCAAAATCAAGAATGAGTATGTGGGTTTTCCTTGGATATAAAGGTTATTTTCATTAATAAGTTGGTTTAGAAATTTTCCCCTTTTTTCCCAAACTTTGGATTTTCCAAGCAAGGAAAAAAGATTATTTTCTAAGTATTCCTTAAATTCTATTTCAGGATTGGCTTCTTTAAATGATAGAGGAACAAATAGGGTATCTGAGTCAGGTTCATTTTCAACATTTAAATTTCTTTGATCGCGCGAAAGCCATAGGACATTTCCATAATTTATTCTTACATGAAAAAAAATTGCATCTAGGCCAATGTTGATTTCTCTCAGGGAAATTGAGGACAATGGGGAAAGTCTGACCATGGTTCCATCTAAAAGAAAAAGCCAGAGATAACTATCCTTGGCCGTAACTACTTCATCCCCTTCCTGAAGGAGAGATTTAAATTGTATTTTGTTAAAGGTCCTTCCCCGATACAACTTACAATTTCCAACGCACTCTAAGGCCCTTCCGAGGGGTTCCCTGAGTTTTCTATCCTTCATTAGGATTTCCCAATTGGGACTTTCCTCTTTTTGTTGAAGTTCACGCTGCCATTTTCCGATATTTAAAAAATTCTTGGAGTTTACCTTTTCCCAATCAATTAAACTTTGGTTCTGTCCAAAATAAAATTGGCGTTCTTCCCCAAGGGTCAGCCCTAAGATAATAAGTAGAATTTTTATCATATAAGTAATATCGTGAGGTTTTAAAAATGGGCTTAACTCATGGCATTTAAAGGGCAATTTTTCCCTTAAAACCTACCCAAATTGAAAAAATGCTGCTATGGTCTGCACTTGCTAATAGGAGAGCTATCTGTGGAAGATAATGAACAGTTTTCATTTGTAAAGGCCGAGCACTCAACTTTATCTTTTTGGAAAGAGAAAAATATTTTTAAAAAGTCCCTGGAAAAGACCAAAAAGGGCAAACCTTATATTTTCTACGATGGACCTCCCTTTGCTACTGGACTTCCCCACCATGGCCACCTGGTCGCAAATACCCTTAAAGATATCGTACCTAGATATTTCACTATGAAAGGTCGGTATGTGGACAGACGATTTGGTTGGGATTGTCATGGACTTCCAATCGAACATGAAATTGATAAAAAATTTGAAAAATCCGCCCATGAAATTGTGGAAGAAATTGGAGTAGCCGCCTACAACAACGAATGTAGAGCTATTGTTTCCCGTTATACCTCTGAATGGGAAAAAACTATCAATCGAATCGGCAGATGGGTAGATTTTAAAAATGATTACAAAACTATGGATACCTCCTTTATGGAATCGGTTTGGTGGGTATTCAAACAACTTTGGGATAAAAATCTTATCTACAAAGGCACCAAGGTCATGCCTTTCTCCACGGCCCTGGGAACACCACTTTCTAATTTCGAGGCAAGCTCTAATTATCAGGATGTTCAAGACCCTGCCATAACCGTTTTGTTTAAATTAGCAGATGAAGATACTTATATGGCGGCCTGGACCACTACCCCTTGGACCCTTCCCTCCAACTTGGGTTTATGTGTAAGAGCAGATCTTGATTATGTTAAAGTTTTGGATGAAGATAAAAATATTAATTTAATTGTCGCCGACGAACTTCTCTCAACAGTTGGAAAAAATAAGAAATTAAAAGTTCTTTCAACTTTCAAAGGATCATCTCTTAAAGGAAAAAAATATATCCCCCTATTTCCTTACTTTAACTATTTGGAAAAAGAAGGAGCATTTCAAATCTTCAACGATGATTATGTAACTACAGATACAGGTACTGGCGTAGTTCATCTTGCTCCGGATTTTGGTGAAGACGATAACCGGGTAATGAGGGAAGCTGAGGTACATGCCCATGCATGCCCCGTGGATGCTCATGGAAAATTCACCTCGGAAGTACCTAACTACAAAGGAATCCATGTTAAAGAAGCAGATAAAATAATAATTAAGTCCCTTAAAGATAGTAATGTTCTTTATGACCAATCAGTTTATGTCCACCCTTATCCATTTTGCCCTAGAACTGATACCCCTTTAATTTACAAATCAATTCCATCTTGGTTTGTAAAAGTGGAACCCCATATAGAAGAACTGTTGGCCGCCAATGAAAAAATTAATTGGGTTCCTTCCCATATTAAAAATGGCCGCTTTGGAAAATGGTTGGAGGGTGCCAAAGATTGGGCGATATCAAGAAATAGGATTTGGGGAACCCCCTTGCCTATTTGGGAAAATGACCAATCTGGAAAAAGGGTTTGTATTGGAAGCATTGAAGAACTTAAAAAATTTACCAATGTTACCCTTAAAGATCTTCATCGTGAATTCGTTGATCCCCTAACCTTTACAGTTAAGGGCGAATCGGGAACTTATAAAAGGATCGAAGAAGTTTTAGATTGTTGGTTTGAGTCAGGATCCATGCCATACGCTCAACTCCATTATCCATTTGAAAACCAAGAACTTTTTAAGCAGGGATTTCCCGCAGAGTTTATAGCCGAAGGGTTGGATCAAACTAGAGGTTGGTTTTACACCTTAACCATACTTTCAAATGCACTCTTTAAGGAACCAGCTTTCAAAAACGTTATCGTCAACGGAATCGTTATGGCCGAAGATGGTAAAAAAATGTCCAAGCGGCTTAGAAATTACACTCCTCCGGATGCTCTAATGGAAACCTCCGGAGCAGATGCTCTAAGGCTTTATTTAATCAATTCTGGATTAGTTAAAGCTGAAGAACAGAGATTTTCCGATGCCGGTGTAAAAGAGATGGTAAGAAAGGCCCTCCTTCCCTGGTATAATTCCTTTAAGTTTTTCCAAACCTATGCCCAGGTGGATGAATGGAACTCAGATAAACACCTTAAGTTTGGTGAAAATATTACTGATAAATGGATTCTCTCCAAACTTCAAACTCTTAAGAAGAAAATTGCCGTAGAGATGGAAGGTTATCGGCTCTACAATGTTGTTCCACCCCTATTTAATTATATTGAGGACCTCACCAACTGGTATATAAGGCTAAATCGTTCTAGATTTTGGGAAGAAGGTTTATCAGATGATAAATGCCACGCATATTCTGCCCTTTATATTGCCTTGAAGGAACTTTCTTTGGCCATGGCACCGTTTTCCCCATTTCTCTCGGAATATATTTTTCAAGAACTTGGAAAATTTGGGAAACTAGAAGAGGAATCTGTGCATCTTTGTAGCTATCCACTTCCCAATGAAAAAATGATCTCGGAAAAACTGGAAGATGCCACAGATAGAATGCAACAGATTATTCTATTGGCCAGACAAAAGCGAAATAAGGAACAAATCAAGGTTAAGACTCCCCTGAGTAAATTAACCATTATTCATAAAGACAAAACTGTTTTAGATGAAATTAAAAAACTAGAGACTTATATTCAAAATGAGATAAACGTTAAAGCCATCGTTTATTCTCAAAATGAATCAGACTTTATAAAACTTTACGCTAAGCCTAACTTTCCAGTTCTTGGAAAACGTCTTGGAAAAAACTTCAACCTTTATAAAAAATTGATCGAAGAATTGCCTCCAAGCGAGCTAGGTATCTTAGAGGAAAAAGGTTCAATCTCCATAAAAGATGAAAACTTTTCCCCTGAGGACATTGTAATATTTAGGGAGGCCAAAGAGGGAACCCAGACACTTTCTAACAGATTTATTTCCATCGATTTAGATTGCAAACTCGACTTCGATTTAATTGAAGAGGGGTTGGCCAGAGAAGTAGTTAACCGGATTCAAAAATCAAGAAAAGACTTAAACTTCAATGTGGCCGATAGGATTAATGTAACTTATTCGGGTTCAAAAGAGTTGGAGCAAGCTATTTTAAAACATAAAGACTATATTTCCTCGAGCACTTTGGCCCTCACTTTGGAAAAAGGAGACCTTAAGGGAGAAGGTATAATAACCTTTGATATTGAAGAGTATCAAATTTCCTTTAAAATTATAAAAGCATGAAAGTAAAAGTTTTTTTAATTTCCATTTTATTTTCTTTTAGCTCTTTTGGAGAAGCGACGAATATTTCTCCCCAAACCTTTAAACAATATGTTCTCCCATCTTTAAAGAAATTGGTGGATGACTATTATGACCTTTTGGTTAAATTGGATCCTTTCAATAAAGAAATCATATCTTTAAAAAAAAATACAATTGACCTTGAAAAAAAATGGCAGGACTTCACCAAATCCTGTTTTGAATCAATGGAAAAATGTAAAAAAGATTTCTCCTTAACCAAAAATGACTTTGTCCTAGGAAACCAAGAAGTTTTGAAAGTTGAAAATGGTTTCAAACTCACCCCCCAAATTTCCAAAGGTATAACAAATTCAAGAATTTTAATGGCAAATACCATTAGCTCAATTTCCGATGACGCCCATAAAATTATGATCTCCCTAGATTTATTTAAATTTAAAAGAAAGGAATTCTTTGAAATTACCGATCATCTAAAAAACATGAAGCTAAACCTAAATATTTTGACCACTGGATTTTTAGCTAATGAATATCAGGATAACTTTTATTTTATTTATTCCAATTTTTTTAAGATGCTTGAAAACGATATTATTGGAAGATCCAATATAGAACTCTTTAATCGTGAATTAGTTAACTTAAATATTTCTTGGAATACCTTCAATATGAAGGTTCCCAAATGGAAATCATCACTTTCTGCAGATTCTATGGATCTAATAGAATCCATGCATAAAAGATGGAATTCAATCCTAAAATTAATCTGGGGAAATTGATGCAACCAACTCTTTTTGAGAACACCACATCTCCCCTGGCCTTTAGCAGCCGACCAAAAACATTTGAAGAATTTGTAGGGCAAGAAGAAATCTTCCTAAGATTTCCATTCCTTTTAAACAAAACTTTTCCTAGCATTATCTTTTTTGGTCCTCCGGGATCTGGGAAAACCACTTTGGCCCATTTGTTAGCTGAAAATTCTGAAAAAGATATTTATTTATTCAACGCTGTTTTAGGGGGTGTTGCCGACTTAAAAAAGCTAATCCAAAATTCCATGGAAGTTAAAGAAAGTTTTGGCAAAGAATCCATAATTTTCATCGATGAAATTCATCGTTTTAATAAAGCACAACAAGACGCTCTACTTCCCCACGTTGAAAAAGGAAGTTTTACCCTAATTGGTGCTACTACCGAAAACCCAAGATCAAGTATCAATCCGGCCTTACTTTCTAGGATTCAAATAATCCCGCTTAAAAAGTTAAGTGAGGATAATGTTTTAAAAATCCTAGGAAATACTTGTAAAAAAAATAATATTACTGTCTGTGAAAATGCCTTGGAAACTTTGGCCGATTACTCCCATGGAGATGCAAGGTCTGCCCTAAATATTTTGGAAATCATTACCCAATCAAAATTGCCACTGGATCTTGTTCAAATCAGATCCATAATTTTAGAAAACGCCAGAGAATACGATAAAAATAAAAACCGTCACTATGATATTATCTCCGCATTCATAAAAAGTTTAAGAGGATCAAATCCAGATGCTGCCTTATTATATCTGGCCATCATGTTAGATGGTGGAGAGGATCCAGTTTTTATCGCAAGAAGATTAGTTATTTTTGCCTCGGAAGATATTGGAAATGCCGATCCATCTGCTTTAACTTTGGCCACTTCTGCACTTCTCGCCGTTTCCAATATTGGAATGCCGGAAGCAAGGATCAATCTTGCACAGGCCACCACCTATCTGGCCTCTACGGTTAAAAGCAATGCCTCCTATAAGGCAATTGATGCTGCATTGGAGTATGTTTCCCAAAATCCAACCATAGAAATTCCTGATCACTTAAAAAATTACCCTCCAAAAGGGGCTAAACCTTATCTGTATCCGCATGATTATCCTGGCCATCATGTAAAGCAGGAATACACTAAAGAAAAAATTCCAAAATTTTATCAGCCTTCTGAAATGGGAAGAGAAAAATTAATTGGAGAACGGTTAAAAGGGCTATTGGATTGATCTATTCTCTTCTTTAGGAAATATAACCAAATTTAATCCCCTAAATAATTACTATTTAATTCCTTTTTTACACCAACAATTTCAAATCAATTTACTCAAGAATTTACCTAAATTGACCGAATTAATTATTAATCTAGATTTTTTCTAAAGAATAAGAGGGTATTTTATGAAAAAAATTTTGTTGATTGGCATTTTGATCAGTTCATTTTCTTATTCTACTTTTGGAGCTATGGGAAATGAATCTACTCAGCAATTAAAGATGTTAGCGAATGCAGTTCCTGGTTGGCCAGAAATAGGAAATTCTATGAGAGGGGCCGATATCGTAGACGTTAGAGGGAATGGTAGAGAGCTCACTGTAACCTATGCAAATGGGTCCAAAAAATGTTCTGTTACTGTAGGCCTTGTAGCAAAGAAAGTACCTCCTGGATATGTTGGAGGGGACGCTAGTGAATTTGCTAGTGCTAAAGTTAAAAAAAGCACCTGTAAATAATAAAATTTTCGCTTCATTTTGGTAAACGGATCTGGACTGCCTTTTTTAAAAAAGGGAGGCCGGATCCATCTCTTCCAAGTTTCTATGAACAGCGGCCAAGAAGTTCCCTCCTACAGCACCATCGATTAAACGATGATCATAGGTGTGGGTTCCATACATAATGGATCTAACCGCAATATTGTCATCTTTCATAACCACGAGTTGTTTTTTTATAACTCCAGCGCAATAGATAGCAACCTGAGGCTGTAAAATAATTGGAGTAGCAATCAATACACCAAAGGATCCATTGTTGGTAAAAGTGAAAGTTCCCCCGGACATATCATCTATGGTTAGCTTCTTTGCTCTTGCTTTTTCCGCCAAATCATTTACTGCACGGGAAAGACCTAACATATTTAGAGAATCTGCATTTTTTACAACTGGAACCACTAATCCATCATCAGTAGCAGCGGCAAATCCCATATTAATATATTTTTTTATAACTATATTATCGCCATCAATTGAGGCATTAACCGTTGGGAACTCTCTAAGTGCCTTCACCAAGGCGTACATTATAAAGTGACTATAGGTAAGGTTAAATCCTTCATCTTTTTTAAATTCTTCCTTCACGCTTTCTCTAAACTTCACTATATGAGTAAGATCCACTTCAGCAATGGAGTTGACATGTGGGGAAGTGGTTTTAGAGAGAACCATATTTTTAGCAATGGTCTTTCTTATATTGGTCATGGGTATGATTTCAACTCTTGCTGATTGGGGGGCAGAAGGCTTAGGAGCTGCTTTGGATTCTGGTTTTGATGGAGTTGATTCTTTCCCAGCTAAAAAGCCTTCAAAATCTTTCCTATTAACTCTTCCACCTGCACCGGATCCAGAAATTTTTGAAAGATCATTAATGGAAACTCCCGTTTCTTTGGCCATGGATTTAACCAAAGGGGTATAAAATCTTCTCTCACCTGAGGTTTCTTTTTCCTCTACCGGTTTCTTACCTTCTTCTTTTTTTTGAACCGGAGTTTCTTTTTTCTCTACAGTTTTTTTACCTTCCTCTTTTGTGGCTTTAACCGGAGCCTCTTTTTCTTTTTCTTCTTCTTCTTCTTCTTCTTCTTCTTCTTCTGCAGGTTCCTTACCTTCCTCTTTTTCCTCTTCAGGTTTTTTAGTTTCTTCTTTTTTAGAAGGAGCGGCGGAAAGATCGGTTTCAATTTCTGCTATTGTTACACCCACATCAACCGTAGCACCTTCCGGAAATAAAATATTTTCAAGTCTGCCTTTATAAGGAGATGGGATTTCGGATTCAACTTTATCGGTTGAAATTTCAAGTAAGATATCATCCAACTCTATTGTGTCCCCTACGGCCTTGTTCCATTTTACGATGGTACCGGTAGTGATGGATTCACCCATTTGAGGCATTACAACCTTCTTCTTGGACATGTTAATTCTCCTTAAATATTTATGGATCTACCTTTAGCATTAAGTACAGCTTCACCTAACCACTCACCTAATGTTGGATGAGGGTGTACTGTAGCAAATATTTCTTCATCGATCCCTTCCATGGTTCTAAATAGAGTATATTCATGGATTAACTCTGTGGCCTGGGTTCCTACAATATGGGCACCTAAAAGCTCTCCATGTTTTTTTCCCATTAAAACTTTTATAAATCCGTCTTTTTCATTTGAAGCAACAGCCTTTCCATTTGCTACAAAAGGAACTTTTCCCACGTTATATTCAATTCCTTTTTCTTTAAGCGCTCTTTCGGTGTATCCAACGGAAGCAACCTGGGGCTGACAGTAGGTGCATCCAGGAATATTCAACTTATCCAGGGGATGGGGTTTTGAACCCGACAAATGTTCGGCCGCAATTATTCCTTCATGAGAAGCGGCATGGGCCAATAAGGGTGGGCCACTTACATCTCCAATTGCATAAATATTTGGTTCGTTGGTTTGATACATATCATTTACTTGGATAAAACCTCTTTCAGTTTTAATCCCGACCTTTTCTAAACCAAAATCTTTAATATTTCCTTCCATTCCTACTGCAATCAATCCCATTTCAAACTTAAACTCGGTTTTTTTGCCTTCTTTGTCGGCCACAAAAAAAGTAACGGAGTCTCCATTATTTTTGGCAGAAATTGATTTAATCCCCAGGGACATTTTTATTCCATATTTTTTGTAGGCCTTTTCAAGCTCAACTGAGCTATCTAAATCCTCAATGGGTAGAAGATTGGGCATTATTTCAAATATGTGAACTTCCACTCCAAATGCATTCCAAAAATAAGCAAACTCAACTCCGATTGCTCCTGCACCTACTATTCCAATTGATTTAGGAAGTTTTTCCAGTTTGATTGCTTCCCAAGCTCCAATCAATCTTTTTCCATCATGCTCAAGACCTGGAAATGTTTTATAGTGGGCACCTGTTGCTAAGATTATATTTTTGGCTTTTAAAACTTCCCCTTTAACTTCGACGGATGTTTTATCCTTTAGAATCCCTTTTCCTAAAAATACTTCAATTTTATTTTTTTTCATCAAAAAGCCTACGCCTTTTGAAATTCTATCTGAAATAGCTGTTGCTCGCTTAACTGCCTGGGATCCATCCAGGCCCTTTAACTCCACATTAATTCCAAGCTCTTTCATTTCTTTGACTTCATGAACAGCATGAGCAGATTTCAAGACTGCTTTGGTGGGAATGCAGCCTTTGTTAAGGCAGACGCCACCAAGTTTTTCTTCTTCAATTAATGCGACCTTTTTACCCAATTGGCTTGCCCTGATTGCTGCAACATATCCGCCAGGTCCACCGCCTAGCACAACGACGTCAAATTCTTTCATCTTGCGTTCCTTAATTAAAGCCTTTTCAAACCTTAGTGTTTAGTAAAAAATTAGTCAATTTTAAACCTAGCTTTTTTTCAAGGATAAAAAATGAATTTTATTTGTCTTTTTTTTCTCATTAGTCCAATCCTTTTTGCCCAAGGCCATCATCCTCTTAGTTTTCAAGATGACCCCAGATCCAATGAAATAACCATTGGACAAAAAAGCTATAATGGCCAAAAAGACTTCGTATTTTACGATGGACTGGGTAGGGAGGTTTATTTTAGAGGTTGGAATGTTTCTGGCGGTATCAAACTCAGTTCAATGGGATTTAAACCTTTTAAAACCCTGGAAGATGCCAATTATTCTTTTGAGCTAATGGAAGAAAAAACCGGTTCAAATGCCATAAGATTTACCATTTCGTGGGAAGGTGTCCAGCCGGATGTAAATGAAATTGATGAAAAATATTTAAGAGACATCACCTCGCAAATCAAAATAGCTATTGCCCATAAAATTTATGTGTTACTGGATTTCCATCAAGATCTTTACTCAAGATACCTATTCCACCCTGGGTCTAAATTTACCGGAAATGGGGCACCAAAATTTATTATTGAGGGTGGGGATTATCCTAAAGAGGAATGTTTCCTTTGCTTTCATTGGGGAATGGCCAATAAATTAAACAAGACCCTTCTCTTAGCAGTCAGAAATTTCTGGAGCAATTCCCCTATTCGTACCAAGGTCGGGGAAAGAAGGGTTCAAGACGAATTCCTCTGGCAAATGGAAAAAGTTCTTACTTACCTAAAAAAAGAATTAACTCCCCAAGAATTTTCCTTCATCCTAGGGCTTGATCCCTTTAACGAACCAATTGACGGTGAAACAGAGGGAGTTTCGGATACCGAATGGAATAAAACAAAAATTTACTCTTTTTATTTCAAAGTCCAAAACGTCATGGATAGGGCCGGATGGAATAAAAAAATAATGTTTCCTGAGCCTTTAGTTTTTTGGAATACCAATGCACCAACAGTTAGTGCGGTAGATCCTTTTTATCCAGAGTTGGCAGAGAACCCTCCAGAAAACTGGGCCTTTAACACCCATTTTTACGATGCATTCAGAATGTCTGTTGGTATAAGAAAGGTAAGAAATGGAGCATATATTGGCGTTATAGATCATATAAGAAATACGGCAAGAAGAGTTAGTGCTCCACCTCTAATCAGCGAATTTGGAATGTTCAAAGATAAGGAAAAAAAGGCCAAAAAATATGCGAGGATGGTAAATGCAGTTTATCAAGGGATGGAGATCAGCAAAGAATTGGATTCTAACTTTGCGGAATTTTACACACCCTTAGTTTCTGGATTGCAATGGCAATGGGACCTTTATCACAATCAACACCAAGAACCCCTTAATTTTACCGACCAAATAATTTCAAGTGGAGACGGTTGGAATGGAGAGGATTTTTCCATCATTACCGAAATGGGTCGCAGTTATACTTCCCCTGATCAATATATTGTTGAAAGATCTTGGCCGAAAAGGTGTCAGGGCAAAATAATGCACTTTTTTTATAATGCACTACCTTCTGATGGAGCAAATGAATTCCTAAACTGGGGTGCACTAAAATTCTCTTCATCTGAGGATTACCATCTTGAGGGAATCAGGTTTTCCTTCCTAGTCTGGAAAGGGTCAAATTCAAATGCTCCCACGGAAATTTTCATTCCACCCCATTTCGACCTGAGCTCAACTTATTTAATTACCGAGAATGAAATCCAAAACCTTGGAAATCTTTCAACTAACGATATCCAAGTCGACAATACCTCCAAATCGGTAGGACATACCGTCTATATCTGGAACAGGGTGATGCATTCTGATTATCATTTTGCCCTGATAATCCCCAGGAAGTTTTCTCCAGAATACCTGGTATTTCTCCAAACAAAGTTAAAACAAAGAATTTTTATCGACGAAAAAAGTCCAATTTACTTGACAGGAGATGTTAAAATCGACAAAGTCCCGGTAGGAAGAGCTAAAATCCCATTTGATAAAATCAAAAAAAATGAATATTACGACTCACCATGATACGAGTAAGATCTTTGACTTTTTCCCTGAGGGCCTTGTTTGTCTTGATCTTGAAACCACTGGACTCTCTCCTCTCTTAAATAGAATTGTTGAAATCGCCGGGATCAAAATCACTCCATCTGGTGTTGAAAAATTTTCGACCTTAATAAATCCCGCAATCCTCATGGATCCAAGAAATATTGCCATCCATCACATAAGCAATGAAATGGTTAAGGATGCCCCTTCCCTAAAAGAAATGTTGCCAAAATTTATGGAATTTACTCAAGGGCTTCCGTTAGTAGCTCATAATGCCCAATTTGATTTAGGCTTTATTGTATATGGATTGCATTCTTTGGGTCTTCCATTTACCCATAATGAAGTTTATTGCACAGTTAAATTATCCCGCTTGGTTTTTAAAGAATTTGCCCATTATCGACTGGGATATTTAGCGGAAAAGCTAAACATTGAACTGAAAAATGCCCATAGGGCAGAAGATGATGCCCAAGTCTGCCTTGAAGTTCTAAGACTTAGTCTTCTCAAGGCCACCAAAAAAGAAATTGCTGAGAGTATGATTTTTCATCTTGATGATTTTCAAAAAATTGAAGATTTTGAATTAAAAGATCACTTAAAATTAATCCAAGTAAAAATTGATTCACAGGAAATCATGAGAATAAGGTATCTTGGAGGATCAAAAAAAAATGAATTTCGTCCAATTAGGCCATTAAGTCTTTTGCCCTTACCTCAAGGAAATGTGCTTTATGCTCATTGTTTGGAGTCCAACCTTTATAAAATTTATAATTTAAATAAAATATCAGAATGTGCTCTTGCCACGGAAGAGGATTTAAAAAAATACAAAAAGGAGGAGGACCTATGAAAATAATTATTTTGCTCCTCCACCTATTACTTTTGGCCTGGATGTTTTTCTCCCTTTCTCAGTCGGGAACCATGTCTACCACGAGAGTTTTTCTAAATTTCTTTGGTATGGCCGTTTATGGAGCGCTTTTAATTGTGGGAACCGCTAATTGGGCCAAGAAGACAAAATGAATTGGGTAGAGGAATTAAGAACTGCCATTAAAACAAACGAAGAGCTTGAAGCTTTTCTAGGTTGCAAGATTCCCAAAACTCCCTTTTCCATTTTTTTGCCAAGAAATTTTGCAAAAAAAATCAAGGATATGGGGCCAAATTCCTCTCTTTGGAAACAATTCATTCCTCAAGTTGAAGAAAATTCTCCCGAAGGCCTAATAGATCCAATTGGGGACCAAGAATTTCTAAAGGCACCTCAACTCATCCATCGATATAAAAACCGTGCCCTTTTTCTGCCCACCACCATTTGCCCGGTAATTTGCAGATATTGTTTTAGGAAAAATGAATTAAGTACACAGGATCTTTTTTTACCTCGTTTTAAGGAAACTCTTGATTATCTGTTAAATAATCCGCAGATAGAGGAGTTAATTTTTAGTGGTGGAGATCCTTTTATTTTAAGCGATGAAAAAATCTCTTTCTATTTGGAAGAATTCAAAAAAATTTCATCTTTAAAATTTATTAGGTTTCACACTAGAACACCGATAATTCTTCCCTCAAGAATTACTCCAAATTTAGCGAAAACCCTAAATGATTATTCCTCCATGAAAATTACAATTGCCATTCATGTTAATCACTTTGAGGAATTGGATCACGAGGTTGAAGATGCCATTTCAAAGCTTAAGGGAATCAACTTAATTTCTCAAACGGTTTTGCTTAAAGATGTAAACGATGATCCTAAAATATTAAAGGAACTTATTCACCACTTAATTTCTTTAGATATAAGGCCTTATTATCTTCACCACCCCGATAAAGTAAAAGGAGGGATGAATTACTACCTCGATATTAATAGAGGAAGAGAAATCTATCACTCCCTAAGAGATGAAGTACCAGGATGGGCATTATTTAATTATGTAGTAGACCTTCCTGGAGGTAAGGGTAAAACTCCAGCATTTAACCCTGAGACTTTTGCCTTTTCAGGAAACTTATTGGGAAAAGACGGAAATTTATATCAATATTAATTTCAGAATATTTTGCCAAAGCAATTCCTCCTAAAAACCAACCAAGCCCTAAATCTAATACATGCACCAATATATAGGAAAAAGGAAAATGCCACCAAACAAAATAAGGAAAGATACAGGCAACTCCTCCCGCCATCGCCGCAAAAGAAACCAGTGCTGCCTTTTGAAGAATACTTTGTAGAAAAACCATATTTAAAAGAATGGAAAAAAGAAATGAAACAAAAAAACACCCAAATAAAAACAAAACCATTGATAGTCCAAAAGATCTGACCCCATTTGGGCTTACAAAAAATATGCCCGAGGGCCCCTTAAATTTTCTCTCATGATAATTTTTCAGTGATTCATCATCTGAGCTATCCGGCATGTTAGGTAAAATATAAACCCCTTTTTCCGGTAAGGAAGTTGAAATGACGCCGGTCAGCTCAAGTTCATTCTTGACCTCTGTGAAATGGTGCCAGGGGAGGATTATCCACGAAAATAAGCACCACGAGATTGCCACTACGCCCCCGGCAAAGGTCCCTTTTGGGGAAAATTTAAACATAGAACCCCTCTAAGAAGATGAAAATTATTGACGAATTTTCACTCCAATGTTTATATCTTCCAACTTCATTTTAAGCGCGCGTAGCTCAGTTGGTAGAGTACTTGCTTGCCATGCAAGTGGTCGCCCGTTCGAATCGGGTCGCGCGCTCCACATTTTTTTGTTATATTAAATAAAAAAGAAAGAATATTGCCATGGCAATACGCATCATTAGGAACATCTTATGAAAAAAATTAAAGTTGCAAATCCAATAGTCGAACTTGATGGGGATGAAATGACCAGAATTATCTGGAAATTCATCAAGGAAAAGCTAATTCTTCCTTATCTTGATGTTGAAATTAAATATTATGACCTGGGGATGGAAAACCGAGAAAAAACCAAAGATAAAGTTACCGTCGATGCTGCCAATGCCATCAAAAAATATAATGTTGGGATTAAATGTGCGACGATTACACCTGATGAAAAAAGGGTTAAAGAATTTAACCTTTCAGAAATGTATAAATCTCCAAATGGTACCATCAGAAATATTCTCGACGGAACTGTATTTAGAGAGCCTATAATTTGCCAAAATGTACCAAGGCTTATTCCTCACTGGACATCACCCATTTGCATCGGCCGTCACGCGTTCGGAGACCAATATAGGGCCACTGATTTCTTGGTTAAGGGAAAAGGAAAATTGACCATGACCTTTGAAACTGAGACGGGGGAAAAAACCACCCATGAAGTCCATAATTTTAAAGGGGATGGAGTAGCACTTGGAATGTTTAATACCGACGAATCCATAAAAGGATTTGCCCATGCTTGCTTTAATATGGCCCTTTCAAAACAATGGCCTCTATATCTTTCCACAAAAAATACCATCCTAAAAAAATATGATGGTCGTTTTAAAGATATTTTTCATGATATTTACGAAACAGAGTTTAAGAAAAAATTTGAATCCCTTGGAATCACTTATGAACATCGTTTAATTGATGACATGGTTGCCGCTGCCTTAAAATGGAGTGGTAAATTTGTTTGGGCCTGTAAAAACTACGACGGAGATGTCCAATCCGATACCGTCGCCCAAGGTTTTGGCTCCTTAGGCCTTATGACGTCCACCCTAATTACTCCGGATGGAAAAACCATGGAAGCAGAAGCTGCGCATGGAACCGTAACTAGACATTACCGTGAACATCAAAAAGGAAAAACCACTTCAACCAATCCTATTGCATCAATTTTTGCCTGGACCAGAGGTCTTGCATTTAGAGGCAAGCTGGATGGAAATAAAGAATTAATGGATTTTAGCCACACTTTAGAAGCTGTTTGCATCCATACAGTAGAATCAGGAAAGATGACCAAGGATCTGGCTTTTTGTATCCATGGAGATAAACTAGAACCCGCTCATTATCTTTCTACTGAACAATTCCTGGAAGTATTAAATGAAAATTTAAGGGCCAAACTTTCTTAAAGAAAATTTGTTTAGCTCACTAATCCAGGGGTTTTTTCCGAAAAAAAACCATGTTTTGGACCACCTTTTTCCTAGGGAGTTTAATCTATTATCAACCCTACAGAACCCCGGATAACGGTGGTAGTAACTCCCCTTATAAAAATTCAAAAGAAAATAAAAATTCCCAAGGTAGATCTTACACCTATAATAAACCAGTATTAGATAAAACTCAGGTAAGTGGTTCCTTAAAAAAAAGCCAGGTGACCCAACCTTTGGAAAAAAATTCCCAGAAACTTAAAAGTTGTTTTTACAAAAAATCTCCAAAAAAAATAAATATGGATTTTGAAATCAATAAAGAAGGATCTGTTCAAAAAAAATCCTTACAGGGGAAAAAAGACCCTACCGAAAAATGTATTGCCCAAATTATCCAAGAAATAAATTTTCCTAAAACTAGGGACGGACAAATTACCAAAGTAAGACAAACTTTTGGAGACCCAACCGTTAAAAATGAGGGTTACTCAGGACTGCAAAATCATTTCTGCAAAGTTAGGGTGCTGAATTGGTTAATCTTTGCCCGCATTAAAATAAAGAAGGCATTAGATGAGACACATTATATAGCATCATTGGAATCTGTTGAAAAAATTATATGCGAATATGCCCAAAACTTTCCAATTAAAAAGGGGCAGGATTTTATTTTAAGGACAGAGGAAAAATTAGATAGTGAAAAAAATTGTGCATTTCTTCCCCTGGCCAGGACCTGGCAGATTTATGGCTCAAATGGGTTAGATAATATTATTTCTTTATGGGTATGGAAAATTGCGCCAAGATCATTTCTGGTCGACCAATTATATGAGCCTCCAATTTTTTCCAAATGCAAACGATGATTTAAGGTGCTAGGCTTATCCAATGGAATTATCCCAGACAAAAAATACCTTCAATGAACTATTAGAAAGATTATTTAAGAAAAGAAATCTTTCTCAAAATCAACTCAAGGAATTACTAAGCTGGGATTTAAAAAGTATTCCCGATTTAACCAAGTTAATAGATTTAGAAAAGGCCGCTGATCGAATAATTATCGCCATTGAAAGAAAAGAAAAAATTGGAATATTTGGTGATTATGATGTTGATGGAACCACCTCTTGCGCCCTCCTTTATTTTTTTTTCAAGCACCTAAACGTGGATGTAGAGCTCATTCAACCCAGCAGATTCATTGAAGGCTATGGAATTCATCCTCCTTCAATTGATTTGGCAATACAAAAAGAAATCAAAGTTTTGATAACTGTAGATTGTGGAATTACCAACTGTGAAGCCGCGGATTATTCAAAACAAAGAGGTATTGATCTAATCATAACTGATCACCATCAGGACGCCCGTGAAAAGCTGCCGGATGCATTTGCTGTAGTTAATCCAAATAGAAGAGATGAAAATTGTGATGAACAACTTAAATGCTTGGCCGGAGTTGGGGTGGCGTTTGCCCTTTGTGTTCAAATTAAAAAAAACTATAAGGAAGTTCCCTCGCTTTACCCCCTTTTGCAATTTGTTGCCATTGGAACAATCTGTGATATTGCGCTTTTAAATCCACTAAATTTAAAATTAGTTCGCCATGGTCTTGTTCAAATGGGAAAATCTGCCTTTCCCGGAATTTTAAGTTTTTTCACTCCCCAAGAAAGAAAAGAGCCCATTACTGAAGAAAAACTTGGTTTTTACATTGGTCCTTTAATAAATTCCAAAGGACGTTTGGACCACCCAGAGTTCTCCTTAAATCTCTTGATCTGCGATGACTTAGAGAAGGCCCATCACCTTCGGGCCCATCTTGAAAACTGTAATAATGAGAGAAAAAGAATTACCACCGAGGTTTTTAATTCCGTCAAAACCCATGTTTTAAAAGACCTTGATGGGGAACCCCTTATAAGTGTGGCCTACCAAAGCGATTGGCATGAGGGGGTCATTGGTATTGTGGCCTCCAAATTAGTGGATTTCTTTAAGGTTCCGGCCATTGTCTTCACCAATACAGAAGATCCTAGTATCATCAAGGCCTCGGCAAGGTCCGCTGGTGAACTTGATCTTTTCGAAGTGCTAAACACCTTTTCAGGATATTTTGAAAAATTCGGAGGACATAAAGCTGCGGCCGGACTTTCTATGAAAAAAGATAAATATGGGGAGTTTAAACAAAAAATAAAATCACTTCTCAGGGAAATTCCCGAAATTCAACGAACTCGTCAGGATTATTATGATATAGAAATTTTTCCAGAAGAAATTACTCCCTCCCTAATAAAAGATATGGAAAAAATTGGGCCTTTCGGAAGAGGAAATGAAAATCCCATTTTTAAAATGTCAGGTGTCCGGTTAGATTCCTTTGATATATTAAAAGATTTACATGTAAGATGGAATTTATCAGCAAATTCAAAATATAGATTTAGGGGAATGAGTTTTAATTATATTGGAAAATGGATGCAAAAATCCCCAGAAGAAATTTTCAAATTACAAAAGAAAGAAGGTTTAAGTATCATATTTACTCTCTCCCTTAATCGTTTTAATGGAAATGAATATCTGCAGTTAATGGTGCAAAAAATTGCTATTGGAAATCTTATTTAGCTATTTCAAATTCTCCAAAAAATTCATTGGGAATTTGATCTTTTAGATTATAGAAAATCAACTTTTGGTTTTTTTCAAAAAATTGGTTTAAATCAATTCTCAAAGCATTCTGGGAATTTAACCCCACATCAAAAATACTGAGTGCTTCATATGAAATTATCCTGATATCCTTATTCGCAAGATCATTCTTTTTTATCAAATCTAGAATTTCCTGATTGGAAAGGCAGAGGGAAAGGAAAACTGGATGGCCTAAAATTAGTGCATCGGATTCAATCATTTTATAGAAATCTTTTTTGTCATTAAGGTATGGATCTATCCAAATAAGATTAACCCGCTGAAATTTTGGTGGGTTAAAGGGTAGAATTCCGGTACGAATATTTGCCAGAGCATCGTAAAAAAGATTTTCTTCTTCTTTTACGGAAGGTGAATCATCTCCTAAGCTTTGTAGTAACCTGTTATATTCAATATTGTACAAGTATTGGAATTGAACCAATTTCTGGTAATCAAATGAGGTGTCGGCCTCCAGTTTTTTAAAATCAAAATATTTTGATCTAAAAGTCCTTCGACATTGAGCGGTTTGGGAAAAGTTGGCCCATACTGGGATATCTTGAAAAAAATATTTAATTATCAAAGAGGTATTCTGATAACCTTCGACATTTGATTGTTTAAGTTCAGATGTTGAGCAGCCAAATATAATAATAAAAAAAAGGAATTTTAATTTTTTCATTTTCTTTTAGAAAAAAAGGTTAGCATATTTTCAAGTATAAGGGGAATTTGGTCCAATCCATATTTTAAATTATACCGCTTATCCTTATTGGTCGGACCTAGCGTATAAATTCCGGGCTCAGCATGAAGAAAACTTTTTGCAGTTTTTTCTCCATAATTAAAATCCATATGGAGTCCCTTAAATAGGGATGTGTCGATCTGAAAACCATTTGCCACTAAAATGGAATCAACTGGAAGTGTTTTTAATTCATTTTGGTTATCAATCGTTACAAATAGATTATTTCTATCAAGTAATCTGTCCAAAGAACTTACGGTGGATTCAGAAAAAACTTCAAACCTTCGGGCAGGTTCCTCTGGTTTTTGAATTTTTGCTTTTTCATAATCCTCAAGTTGTTTCCAGGCATTTATTTTTTCTTGAAAAATATCTGCTTTTTTTTGGAATTCTACTTCTGCTTTAGCTTGAAAATCCTTTAAATTCTCAAATTCCTTAAAGACTTGGCTTTCCTTTGTCACCAAATAAAGTTTTCTATCTAAATTAGCGAAAAACCAGTCACTTAAAAGATTTAAATAAGAGGAAGCAGTTTCACCAGATCCTACTATTAAAATTGTTCTAGAATCATTTTTAATTTTTTCCAAATTTGAAAACCCATTTAATCCGTAAAAAACCGGAGTAGTTTTTGATATTACTCCTTCATTTAGGGCCTCTCCATGTGAGGAGCCCATGGGAAGCGGATTGAAAAGAACACCTCTTGCATCCACTACCAAATCAAAATCTTCAAAAAACTCCATTTTTTCTTTTAGCGAACCTAATACTTCTTTACCAAGTTTTTCAAAAACTAAGGGGTTTTCTTCTATGCTTTTTAATATCGAT
>Ga0180061_1000047_pt1 | contig 24758 bp, 27 predicted proteins | sample EasRivT27_16_10D_FD_121769 | JGI IMG/M metagenome (GOLD analysis project Ga0180061, IMG submission 121769) | Soil microbial communities from meander-bound floodplain in the East River, Colorado, USA - East River metaG ERMLIBT27_16_10D | ecosystem: Environmental > Terrestrial > Soil > Floodplain ...
AAGTATGGCGGCTGGCAAGTGCCATTTATGGAGGATGGCGATGATACTAATTCCGAGGATCTTCGCAAAGCTGGCGCACTTCTTTTGGGACGCAAAACCTATGACATCTTCGCCTCCTATTGGCCAACCGTTGGCAAAAATATTGAACGGTGGGGCGCCTATATGAACAATGTCCCCAAATTTGTCGCGTCCAAAACCTTGCACAAGGCAGAGTGGCAGAACACGGAATTACTAAAAGGCGATGTGGCCGAGGCAGTTGCTCGACTCAAAAAAGGGCCTGGCGATCATATCCAAGTCTTTGGTAGCGGTGACCTCTGCCAGACTCTCATGCGCCACAATCTAATCGACGAGTATTTGCTGTTGATTTATCCGATGGCGTTAGGAAAGGGCAAACGCCTCTTTCGACCGGACGGTCCCAAACAAGATTTGGAGCTCCTAAAATCCAAGATCACCAAAAATGGCGTTCTCGCGCTCACCTACAAAGTTAAAAGTTAGGGGAAGTGGTGGGACAACTAGGACTTGAACCTAGGACCACCCGGTTATGAGCCGGGAGCTCTAACCAACTGAGCTATTGTCCCATTAAAGAATTCTTTTTATAACTGCTCACCCATTGGATGGCAATATCTTAGAATCATTGGTATACTGAGTCATTATGAAGCTTTTTAAATACTCCGCCACTGGCAATCTCTTTGTTGTTTTAGATAACAGAGAAGGAGATTTAGATCCTCAAAACAAAGGTCTTTGGATTTCAATTTGTCAAAAGTACGAGGTTGATGGGGTTTTGCTTTTGGAAAACTCTAAAGTCGGCAATTTTAAAATGAGGATTATTAACTCCGATGGAGGAGAGGTTTCCATGTGTGGTAATGGAATTCGGGCCATTACCCATTTTGCCTATTTTCATGGGGAAATTAATAAAAAAAGAAATTTTAAAGTGGAAACAGAAAAAGGGATTTATGAAAGTAATTTCCTTAAAGATAATTACCTTAAAGTAAAAATGACTGAACTCTATGATGTGGATAAGATCAAAATTAACCATTTATTTAATGCTGAAAAATCTCTTTATTTAAATACCGGAGTACCCCATTGTGTTTTTGTAACCAAGAACATTGATGATATAAATATCAATAAAATTGCCCACCCGATTTCGGTTAATCCCATTTTTAAAGACGGGGTTAATGTTAATTTTGTGGAAATATTGGGACCAAATTCCATTAAAATCAGAACCTTTGAAAGGGGTGTCTATGGAGAAACGTACTCCTGCGGTACAGGTGCTACTGCAGGGGCCATTGCTATGGCCAAATTATTTGGATGGGTGGGGGAAATAAATCTTTTAACCAAAGGTGGAAAACTCCAAGTTATTTTAGACAAAGAATTTAAAGATGTTTACCTTTGTGGAGATATAGAAATTTTATTATCGGATGAATTAAATGTTTAAAATTTTATTTTTCTTAATATCGGATGCGTTTTGTGGCCTATCCCTTAATGCCAAATTGTTAAATAAAAGGGGTATGGACCATGGGTTTATAATTGAAACAGAAACCCAATTTATCAAAGAATTCAACGGTACAAGGCCTATCCGATTTAAAACCAAAAATGGAATAAATATTGAATTAGTTGCAAATTTCCTAGATACAAATGAAACCTATGGGCCATCAGATTCGGTAATTTTCAAAGGTGATCTTTTTGATAATGCTGGGAAGCCAATGAATATATTTGGGAATAAACCAGTTGTTCTAAAACTGGGGCAAGAAAAAAAATTTGAAATTAAGAGAGGCAAAGGTCAAATTTTGGAATTCACCATAAAACCAGAAGTGAATTAAATGATTAAAAAATTATGTGTTTTTTGCGGCTCCAAGTCCGGAGAAGGATTTTCCCAAATGGCCACGGATTTTGGAAAAATCTTAGCATCAAAAAAGATAGATTTAGTCTATGGAGGGGGAGGTGTAGGGTTAATGGGCGTTCTTGCCGACAGCGTTTTGCAAAGCGGAGGTAATGTTATTGGAGTTATTCCCAAAGATCTTTTTCCGGAGGAAGTAGAGCATAAAAAATTGACTCAGCTAATTAAGGTTGAAAATATGCATGAAAGGAAGAGGAAAATGTATGATCTTTCAGACGGTTTTGCCGCCCTACCAGGAGGCTTTGGGACTTTGGATGAGTTTTTTGAAATTTTGACATGGCGTCAGTTAAAACTTCATCCCAAGCCAGTCTTTCTCTTTAACTTTGAAAATTATTATGGGTTGCTAATTGAATATTTCAAAAATTCCCATAAAAAAGGATTAATTTCAGTGAAAGATTTATCCTTATTTAAGATAATTAATGATTTAAAAGAATGGCCCGATCAGTTCTGATTGTTGATTTTTTTTGTGCAATAAATTATAGTCAAATTTTTAAAGACAGTTGGAGAGTGAATGAACAAGTTAATTGTATTAATTGTTGTTTTAGTTTCTTTTGTCGGAATTTTATTTCTTGATGGATTTAAAAGATTAACTCCCAACAATTTCCCTGTGACCTTTGAAGACCTTAAAAAGACGCATGATGAAAAAGTTGCTTTAATAACAAAAATTGAAGAGTCCAAGGAAGCTGCGCCTGAGGAAGAAGTAAAAGTTGAAGCTCCAATTTTCAAAGTAGATTTAACCACCGATGCCCTTAAAAAGGGCCACGACAATTATTCAAAATGTATTGTTTGTCATGGGCAATTAGGGGAAGGAAAAAAGTCTCAAAATGCTCCAAAGATTGGTGGACAATATGCTTGGTATGTAACCGCACAACTTAAAAAATTTAAATCCAAAGAGCGAATAAATGCTGTAATGGATCCTTATATTTCAAAGCTATCCGATCAAGATTTCTCTGATTTGGGCGAATATATTTCTAAATTGCCTTGGTAAACAGATTTAATTTATTTTAAATTAACCCTAAATCTCCGAAAGGATTTTAAATAAACCTTTAGGGGATAATCATGGCGGCCTTGCCAACTAAAAAAATCAGAGACTTAACTTATGAAACCTTCTTAAGTGAAAGTCTTAAAGAAAGTTCACCTTTTAGGGTTTTGGTATTGGATCAAAATGAGTTGGTTTTAAAAGTTATTGAAATACGCCTAAAAAATAAGGGCGCCCAGGCATTTACTCTATTCAATCCAAAAGATATTAAAAAAATTATAGCTGAGAAAAAAATCGACTTGGTTATTTTAAATACTCAAGTTGGGGAGTTTTCTGGGAAAAATATCTTGAAAGAAATTCGAAATATTTATTCTCCTATGCAATTACCCGTAATAATGTTGGATCATAAGGAGAAAGAGGAAGAGCTAATAAACTTCCTAAAATTAGGGGCAAACGATTTTATTACCACGCCCATCAATTTTACCGTTTCTTGGGCCAAAATTCAGACTCAGGCGACGATAAAAAGATTTTATGAAGCCATTGAAGTGGGAAGGCGAGAAACTCTTAAGAATGCAAGTATGAAAATTCTTTTGGAGATGATTGGTAATATCGCTCATGAAATAAATAATCCGCTGACCTTAATATCTGGAAAATTAGAAAAAATTAGAATGGGGATTGGAGAAAAAAAGAATATATCAACAGACCTAGATGAAGTAGATAAATTAATTTTAAGGTCAGATGATGTTATTCAAAATCTAATAATCTTTTCCAAGGATGAGAGTCAATCGCCCCCCAAACCAATTAAATTTGAAGATTTGATGAAGCGAGTGAAAATAATTTGCTCCTCCAGCTTACTTGCTGCCGGAATCGATTTTAAAATATCGGAAAATGAAAAAAATCTAAATATTAAAGGAAAAGAGGGAGAATTAATTCAGGTGTTTTTTCTCCTAATAATGAATGCCAAAAGGGAGATAGCCCATTCCCCAAATCCATTTATTGAAATAGGCATTGAAAAGGAAGGTACCAACAGAGCAAAGATATTGGTTACCGATAGCGGTAAAGGGATTCCACAAAATATTAAAGATATAATATTTGAGCCATTTTTTACCACCAGCAAATCAGAATATTCAATAGGAATGGGGCTACCCCTTTCAAAGGATTTGGTGGAAAAAAATGGCGGAAAACTCTACCTTAATGAGTCAGCGAAAAATACCCAGTTTGTAATTGAACTTCCTCTTTGGAATTGATTATTTTGATTGGTGAAATCTAAATGTTAAATCCCCCAGGCGCCTCTTATTAACCCCAAAATCCCAATAACCGACTCTGGATTTTGATTTTAAATGAATTAATCCCGGTTCCCCCAAATAAATTTCCACATCATCTACAAATTTAAATATCGAGGAGGTAAATTCTGCTTTTAAATAATCATCTTTATTTTCGACAATTTTCCCGTCAAGTTCGGAAATAATTCTAACAATTTTTTCCTTGGCGTATGCTTTTGGTCCAACATAATCAATTGGATAAAAATATCTTGGGCTGTTTTTATCTTCAAAACTATTTTGACAATTGGGCTTAGGATCACACGGGGGAAATTTAAAGGACTGGTCGGCCATTACTGAAAAAGAAAAAATTGCAATTAATTTAAGAATTCTTAATGATTTCATTTAAAATCTCTTCTTCTTTAAAAAGTTCTTTTTTAATTTGTTCTTTGATTTCGTTATACCTTTCCCGGGGTAAATCTTTTGGCACCCAAATAGGATCGCCCGTATAGGTATAAATTTTGGTAAAGGGTTTAGGAATCCTCATTTTATCCCAGCTTTTTTTTATGACCCAATAGTTTTTTGCCAACGCAGTATGGGGAACTATGGGAATTCCAGTTATTTGGGCAATTTCAATAATTCCACTTTTAATTTCATAAGCGGGGCCAGTGGGTCCATCAATTGTGAGTGCGAAAGGCAATCCCTCCTGAATCTTTTCTATCATTTGGTTTTTTGCTTTTAACCCACCTTTTTTAGAACTACCCCTGACTGGAACTAGGTTGAATTTTTTTATGGCAGTGGCAATGATTTCACCATCTTTTGACGCCGAGGCAAGGGTTCCATAGGGCCCAAATTTATTTCCTGATAAAATAGATGAAACTAGGTTTTGGTGCCAAATTCCAAAGATATGGGCACCTCCTGGGTGGTACCCTTTGGCCTGGGATAAGCTTCCGACTTTTTCCTCACATCGGTATGTTGATTCGATCAATCTAGCGACAAGATAGACGAAATTTCCAAGTATTTTATAAATTAACATTACTTAATTGATTCCCTGACTTTTGAACTTAAAAAATCCATTAACCAAACAATAAGGGCTATGACAATAACTAAAAGGCCAACTTCATGCCACATGGCCATTCCCTGGTATTGCATAAGGAGTGTTCCGATACCACCGCCCCCTACAAGTCCTATAATGGTGGCCATCCTTACGTTAATATCCCAGCGGTATATGGTAAAAGACATAAATGGAATTACAATCTGAGGAACCACCCCAAACCAAATTATTTGTATTGGATGGGCCCCAGTGGCAGCAATGGCCTCAACAAGGCCTTCATCGATAGCTTCAATTTGTTCTGAATATAATTTGGTTAAAGAAGCAATGGAATGAACCCAAAGGGCCAGCATTCCTGAAAATGGTCCAATCCCCACCCAAACTGAAAAAATAATTGCCCAGATTAAAGGTTCAATGGATCTGGATAAATTCATTAAAAGGCGCAGAAGTGAGTAGGTGACTCTAAAAAAGGGAGCGTTTTTGACCAAGTTTTTAGATGAAAAGAAACTTAGAAAGAAAGCAAATGGAATAGATAAAATAGTGGCCAAAAATGCAATGTAGATGGTTTCAACTGCTGAAAATATTGTCTCGTTTATAATTCCAAAATTTGGAGTGGCCAGGGCCATAAAAATTCTTTGAGCGCCTTGAAGGCCCTCGGAGGAAAAAAATTCCTTGAGGGAAACCTGGCTAATATAAATGCTGGTGATAAGGGTAAGAATAAAATGAAAAAGGCCATTATAGAAAAAGGGGCTCGAGGTTAATTTCTTGGATCTTAACTCTTTAAAATAAAGTGCTTTTCCCAAGGATACGTTTGGAGTTAAAAAGAAAAGGAGAAGAGAGACAATTAATCCTGCAACTGCACAAAAAATTAACTCATTCCAGTTGAAACTCAAATAACGGGTGCCTAAGATAAATTTTTCAAAAATCACTTTTTTTAAAATTAAAAAAGAATGAATCCATAAAAGAAATTCAACAAAGAGGCCTTTAAATAGAATAAAGTTTTTTTTCATATGCTAGTTAATTTCAACTTCCTTAGCATCTTCGCCGTATATTTTTTTAAACCAATTTTGATCTATTTCAGTGGGCATTCCTTGGTATACGACCTCGCCATTTTTTAGTGCCAAAACTCTTTGACCATATTCCCGGACAAGTGATAAAAAATGAAGGTTACAAATAATGGTTATGCCCAAATCCTCATTAATTTTTTTTAAATATTTCATAACTGAATGGGAAGTAGAAGGATCAAGGCTGGCAACCGGTTCATCGGCCAGAAGAAGAGATGGGTTTTGCATAAGGGCTCGAGCTATCGCGACTCTTTGTTTTTGCCCACCAGACAAACTATCCGCACGCTGGGATTCTATTTCTAAAAGACCTACAATTTTTAAATAATATCTCGCCTTTTCAATATCTTCCTTGGAGAAATTACCAAAAATGGAACTTAGGATGGGAGTGTGATGTAGGCTTCCTACTAATACATTTTTTAGAACTGAATATCTTGGAATTAAATTAAAGTGTTGAAAAATCATTCCCATTTGGGATCTAATTCTTCTTAATTTATCACCTTGGATCTTTGTAATATCCTGACCTTTGAAGGTGATTGTTCCTGAGGTGGGTTGGATCGACCGGTTGATACATCTTAAAAGGGAGGATTTCCCAGAGCCGGAAAGTCCGATAACTACAAAAAACTCTCCTTTTTTAATATCAAAACTAATGTTTTTAAGGGCGACAACCCCGTTTTCAAAAGTTTTAGAGACATTTTTTACGGTCAACATTTATTGAACTAGCCCCTTCAAGTCCAAATTAATTTTAGCAATAATTTGTCTTAATCCATCATAGTCTGAGTCCGTCGCTGGCACAACACCCTGGAAATTATATATTTTGCTAAATGTTTTATTTCCTTCTTCCGTTTGGAGATATTTTTTAAGGGCATTAGAAAATGAATTTCGAATCTGATCTGATAAATCCGATCTGAAAACCACGGGATCGTTGGGAATATTTTCTGTTAGGGCAAGAATTTTAATTTTATTAATTACATCAGGAAATTGTGAAATAACCAAAGATCTTGCATCGGTGATGGCCCCATCGGGTGATGGGTCAGAGTTAAAAGTGGCACCTGCCTCAACTTGTTTTTGGTAGACCATATTTATTACGTTGTCGTGTCTGGCGGCAAATATTTTGTTTTTTAAAACGATATTGTTTTCCATCAACATTTTAAGAGGAAATATGTATCCAGAAATTGAGGAAGGGTCTGTAAAGGCAAAGGTTTTTCCATTTAGATCTTTTAAGCTTTTGATCCCAGAATCGGCCCTGGCAACAATTTGTCCACGGTAAAAGTCCTTTCCAAATCGAACAATCCTAAGACCTGCGTTTACTCCATATTTTTGATGGGCAAGAAGATACCCAAAGGAGTTCATTATTCCTATATCGGCCCTTTTAGAACCAAAGGCTTCCACTACCGAAATATAACTAGTCGGTACTTTGATTTCAAAAAACATTCCCGTTTCTTTTTCTAAAAATTTAACGAGCTCCTTTGAACTTTCAGAAATCACTCCAATACCTGAAGAGGGGCTAAAAAAGATTTTTATTGGGTTTTCCTTGGTTCCCAATTCGGACGGCCCGGTACAGCCAATTAGGGAAAGAAGAGAAAGTATAATAATTTTTTTCATAATTTAACCTTGGAGAAATCATTGTTAATCATTGCTTGGGTATTTTCGTAGGAAAGACCCAGCAATTTTCCATATTCTTGGCCTTTGGATATAACTTCAAGTTTAAATGAATCGACTGAATTATTTTTGTAATTAGTTAAGGCATCGACATAGTTGGTTTCCGCAAGCATTAATTCTTTTTCTTTTTTTCTAAAAATTTTACTTAGGAAAAATAGCCCCAGAAGAATAGTGATCATTAACCAAAAGATAACGTTAAAAGTCATAAAAATTCTCCTTTGGAGCTTTTTATACATCACGAAAACAAAGGGCAATACCGCATAGCAAAAAAAGCTATTTTTTCAGGAGAAATTCTATATCTTTTTCAATATCGTGGGGTTTCGTTGGTGGAGCATATCTTTTAAAGGGCACTCCAGACTTATCAATTAGAAATTTAGTGAAATTCCACTTAATTTTTTCTGTTCCTAAAATGCCAGAAAGTTCCTTTTTTAAAAACTTATATAAGGGAATGGCATCTTCCCCATTTACTTCAATTTTTGAAAAAAGAGGAAATGAAATATGGTAATTCATTTCACAAAACTCTTTAATGGCCTTTTCATCTCCAGGCTCTTGTTTACCGAATTGGTTGCAAGGAAAACCTAAAATGGTAAATCCCTTATCTTTATATTTAAGGTAGACCTCTTCTAAATCTTTATATTGCGGAGTGAACCCACATTCACTTGCAATATTAACAATAAGGAGAACTTTATCTTTATAACTTGAAAGGCCTTCAACTTTTCCGTTAATGTTTTTTACCTTGAAATCATAAATTGAATCACCCATTTGAAAATCTCCGACAAATTTGATTGACTAATTCTAATGTAATCTGGGGATTTTGTCGATTATAAGGGTTAAAGGGGCCAAATTCTTTGATTTTAGTATTTTTAATCTTTTTTAACACCGCATTTTCAGAAAATCTCTTTCCTGTTGATGAATATATGCAAGTCAGAGTGGATTTTTGGAAAAAAGTTTATACCGAAATATCCACAACAGAAGGATTTCTACATGATGAGGATGATTTATCAATAGTTTATGAAAAGATCAGCATTCAAGGACTTTCAGATAAGGAGAGGAAAAAGAAAGTAAAAGAAGAGAAAAAAAGATGGGCCGAGGTCATTTTATCGGTAATTAGAAAAGAGGACCTAAATTATTCCCCTGATGAACAAAAGATCCTAAAGAGAATTGAAAATTTTCCTAAAAATAGGCTTATCGAATTATCCAGAGGTATTAGATTTCAATCGGGACTTTCAGATAGATATTTTCAGGGGCTAGAGGAATCCTATAAATATCTTGAAGAAATAAGAGTAGAATTTAAACAGTTGGGACTCCCAAAAGAGTTGGCCTATTTACCCCATGTAGAGAGTTCTTTTAATTACAAGGCATATTCAAAAGTTGGTGCAGTTGGGATTTGGCAATTTATGGGACCAACCGCTAGATTGTATAAACTGAAAAGAAACTATCTAATAGATGAAAGAAGGGATCCCCTTATTTCCACCTTAGCAGCGGCCAAGCTTCTAAGGGATAACAATAAAAGATTCAATTCCTGGCCTTTGGCGATTACCGCTTATAATTCCGGTCCAAATAATGTGGGAAGGGCTATTAATAAAACCAAGTCTAAAGATTTATCAGAAATTTTGAAAGGATATGACCGGGGCAGATTTGGATTTGCCTCCAAAAATTTTTACGCAACTTTTTTGGCGGTTCTTGATATTTCTGAAAATCCAAAAAAATATTTTAAATCTATTCAAAAAAGAGAACATCCACCATTTGATACATTTATATTACCTCAAAACACTAAGATTTCTCATTTATCAAAAATTTTTAAATTAGATTTGGCAGAAATTGAAAACCATAACCTGGCACTTCGACCGGAGGTTTTTAAAAGGGATCTTTTTCTACCCAAAGGATTTTTACTTAAAATTCCCAAAGATGTGCTGGATTATGCTAAATTGGTCAAAATTTCTGAGGAAGAACCTATTAAGAAAACTGTTAAAAGAACCATTGCGAGTAAAAAGGTTCTGGAAGATGTTAAGTTGGTCAAAATTTCTGTGAAAAAACCTTTTAATGAAACTGTTAAGAGTACAATTGTGAGTGAAGAGGTTTTAGAAGATGTTTTCAAAATTTCTGAGGAAAAACCTATTAATGAGTTCGTTAAAAGAATTATTGGGAGTAATGATGTTCTGGAAGATTTTAAATTGATCAAATTTCCTGAGGAAATCCGAACAATTGCGAGTTTAGAAAATGAGTTATATAAAATTAAAGTAGAGCCTGATGAAACTTTGGGCCATTTTGTGGACTGGAGTTTGATCTCTAAAGAAAAGTTATTGGAACTAAATAAGCCCCTTAAAATGAATGTGGGTGCAGTTATTTCATTACCTATTGCCGGTAAAAGCTTGGACCGGTTTCTAAGTAAAAGGGCCCACTATCATAATAGTATTCAAAAAAGTTTTTTCAATAAATATAAAATAGAAGGCGTTTCTCAATATGAAGTTAAAAAAGGTGATACCCTGGAAAAGCTAACCGGTAAATTGGATATGCCTCTTTGGTTAATCAAGATGTATCAAAAAAAAGAAATAATTAGAGTAGGGGAAACCTTAGAAATTCCAAGAATTGTTCAAGTTAATGAAAAATCCCCGCCAGGGCCGAGTCAATAGTTGGATATTTAAAATCATAACTCACTCTTCTTAGATTTTTTGGCAAGACCTTTTGGCTATCCAAAACGATGGATGACATTTCCCCCATGACAATTTTTAAAACAAATCTGGGAACCGGAAATATCGCTGGACGATGAAGGGCCTTGGCTAAAGCTTTGGTAAATTCGCCATTAGTTACGGGATTAGGCGCGACTACGTTAAATACGCCATTATAAGTTTCATCATTTAAGGCATTTATTATTATATTTACCAAGTCATCGATATGAACCCAGCTCATATATTGAGAGCCATCTCCAATTTTTCCCCCCAATCCGAGTTTAAAAATGGGAACCATTTTGGAAAGCGCTCCACCACCTTTTCCTAGTACAACTCCAAATCTAAGAATCACCTTTCTATGGCTTTCCTTAAATTGATTTATTTGATTTTCCCAGTTTTTGCAAAGGTCGGCCAAGAAATCAGTGGCTAATTCGGATTCTTCATTTAGGTCCCTTTCCGCGTTTTTTGGATAAATTCCCACTGCCGAAGCGGAAATAATTACTTTGCAACCTTTATTATTCTTTTTTAAGGCCTTAAGTAAAAGGGCGGTATTTTTAATTCTGGAGTCCTCCAAAATTTTTTTTTGATTATCGGTCCATCTTTTATTGGAGAGATTTTCTCCCATAAGGTTGATTAAGGCATCCACTCCCTCTAAAGCTGCATTGGGGATGTTGGTTTCAGGGTTCCAGTTATAATAATTTACCTTACCAAGATTTTTGGTCGATCTTCTGGTTAAAACATTTATTTCCATATCATCTTTATGTGAAAGGATATCGACCAATCTTTTACCTATGAAGCCCGTACCACCGGTTATTAAGACCTTCATAATTTATCGTCCTTCAATTTTTAAATATTCCGGAGTCACAAGAGGATTTGAGTGAAGTCGAATTGCAAGATTAACTCCACCGGTTTTTTCATCAATTCTTAAAATTCTGGCTATGCCCTTCCCTTTGGATAATCGAATATGTTTGGCATTTGCAAATTCATAAAGATCACCTTGGTCACTATGTTCCTTTAGGCTAATCCAATCTAAAGTTATAACGTTTGCCATTAGTGTACATATGGTAGTGTTTCCGAAATTATCCACCACGCAGCTATTTCTATCTTCTTCAAGAAGTACTTTATCTTGGCCTAAATAAGTAATCATTACTCTGCCAAACCCGGGATAGTAATCGGTTTCCCACCTAATTATTTCATTAGCTTTTAAAATGGGGCAAAAAATGGTGAATAAAATTAAAATATATTTCATCGCATGACTCCTTTATTTAATGATATAAGATTAATAAAGAAAATGTGCCTGGTAAAAGGATAAAAAAGGCCCAACTTATTATTATTTTCTTCGTGGGATATTTGAAAAATGGGGTGGCCGATGGGGATCGAACCCACGACAACCAGAATCACAATCTGGCGCTCTACCAACTGAACTACGGCCACCGCTAATTTGAATAAACTCTTATAAAGGGATTTAAGGTTTACGTCAATAGATGCGAAGCGTAAATTTTATGATTTGAAATAAAGGATAAACTTAGACAAACTACCTTGGGAGAAAAAATATGATAAAAAAATTATTATTAATCTTTACTGCGTCCATTTTAGTTTCAAAGGCTTTTTCTGCGGAAGTGGGATGGTCCGTTTACCCCTTACAAGAAAATCAAAAAATGATCACTGCTCAGTTTGGTGGAGTATTTTCTCAAGATGGTGGTTTTGGAATGACCGCATCTTATCTCCATAAATTGTCCCCAAAATGGGATGTTGAAGGTGGTGCAGGTTACACTGGCGGGGATAGAGGTTTTACCCTTTATGGAGCTGGAGACTATGAAATATTCCCTGACTTTGGTGACCAGCCAAGGCTTTCTGTTAAAGGGTGGTATCAATATTCAGATGAGTTCAACACAAGTATAAATCGATTTTACGCTTCTCCGTTGGTTTCCAAGTCCGTGGTAGTATTGGGACATGAAACCTATCCTTATGCTTCAATACCAACCGGAGTGAGTTTAAATTACAATAATAAGCATTATTCCATGTTTTCAACTTTGGCCGTGGGTATTTCCGGAAATTTACCTTTTGAAAAAATGAAAAACATTCTAATGCTTGTGGAGGCCAGACTAAACATTACTGGTGCGTACTCCGGGCTAAACTTTGGCTTTTCTTACCCGATGTAATTAATCGAGAAGGGTTTTTATGAGTTTGGATAAAATCTTACCATCATTGTTTTTGAGTTTGGGTATTTTGCTTTCCGGTTTTTTTATCTCCAAATCCGTTTACTACATCAAGGATTTTGAAAGGTCGGTAAAAGTTAAAGGGCTTGATGAAAAAATGGTGAAATCAGATCTCGCGATATTTACTATTACCTTCAATCAAAGTAGCGAAAAAATGCAGGATGTATACAAAACTTTCTCCAATTCCCAAGAAAAAATAATTAATTTTCTGATTTCTAAGGGAATAAAAAAAGATGAAATAGAAAAATCAAGTCTTGAAGTTACTGATAACCGAACACAAGTAACAGAATCCGGAAGGTCTGGTTTGCCTAAATTTACTGGTATCTCAAGAATTATTGTTTCATCCTCAAATGTTGAGCAGGTAAAAACCCTCTCCCAGGAAGTTTCAGAATTAATTGAAAAAGGGGTTGCAATTTCTTATTCCGATATAAAGTTTTTCTTTACAGACCTTAATAAAATAAAAACTGAAATGCTTGAAAGGGCGGTTAAAAACGCTTACGATGCGGCAAACTCTTTTGCCAGTCAGACGGGTTCAAAGCTAGGCCAAATAAAAAACGCAAGTCAGGGACTTTTCACCATAGTGGATGCAAATTCTACAGAGGAATGGGCCACTTACAAATCAATGCAAAAAAAGGTTCGAGTTGTCGTTGGGGTGGATTATTTTTTAAAATAATTCAGATTTGAAGTATCCTTCCACGGAACTTTTGATTTCTTTTTCCAAAAAATTAAAATCTAGAGATAATTTACTCCCAATCCAATCCCTCAAATCCTTTGCCATCGGAGCAATAAATGTTTTTCGATCGCCCAAGTAGGAAATATTTATGCCAATGGAGTGAAGGGCATGTCGAGGAAGTTCCATAAAATCATAATCATCTTCTTGTGCAATGTTGTCTTTGAATTTTTGAAAAAGTGGATAGCTTCCTAAATATAATTTGTCTCCGATCAGGGGAAACCCATGTGCCATGGCATGAACTCTTATTTGATGTTGTCTTCCCGTTACTGGAAAGGCCAAACCCAAAGCATATCCATTTTCTTGGTGAAGAATTTTAAAATAAGTCTTGGCCCTTTTTCCTTCTTTGGATTGTTCTGGATAATGGTTTACATAAACTCTTTCAAGGCCGGATTCTTTTCCGCCTAATCTTTCATTTGCTTCCAAAGACATTTTGGGAAGATTGGATTTTGCGATAAAAAAATATGCTTTTCTAACCCTATTTTCTTCAAATTCTGTGGTTAATAAGGAAGCTGATTTTGGATTTTTTCCCAAAAGAAGAATTCCGGAGGTTTCCCGGTCTATTCTATGAATTGAATGAACCGTAGATTTTAATTTGGTTTCAAAATAAACGGTTGCGCAGTTAAAAAGATGTCTTCCGGTTGGATGGGTTGCCATAAAAGGTGGTTTGGAAATTACTAAAAGATCATTGTCCTCATAAACTATAGCAGGATCAAGTTCAAGGGTTAGTAACCCTCCCCTCCAGAATTCATTTTCATGAGTGGTATTGAAAATATTAAAGGTAATTATATCCTTGTAGTGAACTTTGGTAGAGGGCCTTAGTTTATGGTCTCTGCCCTTTATGGTGATATCACCCTCATAGATCTTTTTTTTCAGGGCCTCTCGGGAGAAATTTTCATAAAAATTAAGTAAAAATTGGTCCAATCTAATATTATGAAACTCTTCACCGACCGTAAAAACGGCAGTATAACAATCTTTGGTGAATTGTTTTTCTAAAAGGGCCATATTTTTTCAAAGTCCTAATATCTCTCTTTAATAAGATATTTTAAAGTTATTGCCGCCCCTTTGGAGGAGTGGCCAAACTTCTCTACCAGATTTTGAAAAATAAGGGAAATTTGGGCCCTATCCTTTTCGGAAATTGATGAATTTATTTCCATAGTTTGGTTAGTATCGGGATTATAGAAAATAAGGACCTTGGACAGATTTTCAATGTTCTTTTTTTGCTCATTTCTAAATGATTCTTGCAACTTATGAACGATATCCGGGAAAACTTTGCAATAAAATATCTGCACCCCAGGGTTGTCTAAGGCATAGGCACCAAGTTTTGAAATAAGATAACTTCGAAACTTATTGGGATTATCGAGTAAATTGATGTTTTGTTCGAATTCCTTAATAAAAAATTCATCAAAATTTTCATATTTTCCGGTTATGTGGTTAGGGATCTTTTCACCTTTCAAAAGAGCATTGATATTAGTGATATATTTTTTTATATACTCTTCATAAGAACGCTCATCGATTAGGCCTAGACTTTGCCTTAATTCAGAGTCAAAAATATCTAAGGCATAATCTTTCAAAAGTCCTATAAATCTTTGTGGGTTATGATAATCCCCTTGTGCCGTCATATTTAAAAAGTCATACTCATTTTTTTCCTGATTTAGCCTATCCAGAAAATCCAATACATCAATAAAGGTGATATTTTTTTGTTCGGAGGAGAGTTTGTAGTTAATTTTTTTAATGTCTCTGGGGGATAGGCCAAATTTTCCCTCGTAAAGATTTTCAAGGGAATACTCATTTCTAATTTGTTCTATACAGTTTTCTAAAATTTGTTGTGATTCAAAATCAAATCTTGAAGGAGGGGCGTCGTTGGAAAGCAGAAGGGCCTTTTCCAAAGGGTTAAGATCTGGTGCCAAATTGGCCAATGATTTATCGGAATAATTTTTACTATGACATGCCCTAAGTCTGGTCATAATTGCAAAAAGGCATAAAACTTCCAGGGAATGTGGTTCAAAATATGCTTTTGAAATTAAGCTTTCCAGTTGATTTTGATAAATAAGTTTTTCACTTTTATAGTCCAATAAATAGGGAACTTTGATAAAATTAAATCTTCCCTTGAAGGAGTTGAAATCGGGATGTTGTTTAAATCCTGCCAGATGAATTTCGTTTGAAGTCCCCAAAAAGAAAATATCTAGTTCGGTCAAAATTCCCGATAAATTGATGGTTCCGGATTCCATGGTCATCAGTAGATATTTAAATGCATCAAGAGGCCTTTTTAAAAGATCGGAATATTCTAAAACTCCCCGATTGGCCAAAACAACCTCCCCTTGTAGAGAGTATAGATTTAGGGATTGAAGACTTGGGGGAAGGCTTTGTAATCTTCTGTCCATGGTGATTTGTTGCATCCTAGCATCAACATGGATCTGGGGTTCAATAGTAACAGCGCCGCTTGAATATCTAAGACTTATTGTAAACCTTTCAACTTTTACATGTTTTATTACTTGGGAAACATCACCTTTATAATTTTTTAAAAGTGCATCAAAAATCATTTTGTTTTTTTTGGAGAGATCCCCTAGATACAGGTAAGATTTTTTAATGGATTCAAAAAGTTTTAAATTTTTTCCTAAATATTGTTCAATAATTTTTTGTCTAAGCTTAAGTGGAATTAATAAAAGTGGATGATCTTTCATTTCGGAAGGAATAATAGCCGAAATATTCTTATCATCTAATGTGGAATAAGTTTCTATTTCAGTTGCCCGTGAATTACCGGTTAAACCTAAGGAGCCTTTAAGAAGGTTTTCGTTGGGAAATATCCAAGAAAAGGTATGTAGCGTACCCTCTTCAGTTTCTGAATATAGCTCAGCTCCTTTCATTAGTTTTCTAACGATTGAGGATTTAGAAGAACCATTTGGTCCAACAAGCAAAATAAATTTGTTATTAAATCCTTCTCCTAAAAAATTTAGCAGATTTTCATAAATGGCCTGTTCTGGACGATCTTGGCCATAAACTGCGGGACTGTCGGGGGATTCATGGAGAAATATTTTAAATTGTCCATCGTCGGTTTTTCCAAAATAGTTGATCATGTCGATGAGGTAAAATGCTGAGGGTCTACACTCCAAAATAGCATTTTTTTTGAAGTACTCCATATATTCATTGAAACTAAAAACTTGGTTTTGACGGTCGGGGTTTTTGGTAACTTCTTCGAGCCAATCCATAACTCATGCCCATAATATGATTTTTATATTAAGATAAGCCCATAATGACAAAAAGGGAAATAACCCTATCTATCACTTCAATCATTTTGATTACCTCATCAATTTATTTAAGATTTTATTTTATTGAAAATCCCGATCGAATCATTTCGAAAAAAGAAAATTTAGAAGTGTTAATCGAAGCTTCAAAAAAAATAAAAAAAATTTGGCATGAAGGTGATCTTAGGGATCAGTTAAAAAATAAAAAGTTGAATTGTGTTCAGGAATTTAAAGAATTGGGGCAGGTTGATTCATCTTTTTTAAGATGCAATTTAAGATTTTTGGAATGTGTTTTACGAGAATCTTTGGATAAAGTTATTATTGATTTTCCCAAAAATATTTATCCCATAAAACAAGAAAAAAATTTATTTACCAAATGGGTTAGCAGATCAACCATGGAGGGCCCAAAATTACCAAATTACGGGGTAATGGTTAATCTTGGGTATGGTGGGGATTCCCTGAAAATTATTTTGGAAGATTCCTGCCATCAATCGGTAATCCCGCAGAGAGTCTATTCCTATGGGCCGGAAAATGTTGACTGGAGATGGGATAACCTAAATCGCATAATTTTAATTGATAAAAATTTAGTAACGAATAATGACGTTTTAAATGTAAATCCCGATTTTAAATTCAGAAATCTCTCTTTTCCAGCTACAGAGCTTTCACAAAGAGAAATGGAAAAATTTTGTTTATCGAAAGGGATGCAAATTGCTCAGGCCCACGTTTTTGATGCTGCAACCTTTTTTCCAGGTGATTTGAGAAATAAAAATCCCCAAAGATTTTTCAAATCACCTTACCCTTGGACCAGAGTCAAAATGAACTCTTTTCTTTATTCGGCCCAAAGATATAATGATTTTGTCTTTGAAAAAAAATATTGTAATCAAGTCTTTTCTAGTGAATGTGTTAAATTAGTTCCTTTCGAAGATTTTCAATTTAATGCCACTTCTTGGCTGGGCCTCTCAAGTATTTTAGGTGGACCCATGGAATATATGAGAAACCCGGTTGAATCGAATGAAAATTTGTTGGCCTCAAGTTATCATTACCCGATAACTTCTAATTATCACCAACTTGGGAAGAGAGCTTTTTGGGATGGTTTGGGTCACACTTGGGAGAATTTCACATTGGAAGAAAGACCCTTAAACGAAAAGGGCGAGATTGGCTTTAGGTGTATGAGGGTAATTCCAAATGTTAACTAGGTATATTATCCTCCTATTTCTGGTTTCCTGCCAATTTGAAAAGAGCTTAGAAAAAGAAATCAAGGTATTTGAGGCCTATCTTTTTTTAAACCTAACACCAACCTATAGGGCCAAAATTATTAATGAGGAGTTTATCAATTCCGAAAATCCCATAAGCCGACCATTTTTCACCGCTCAACCGATTTTGGAATTTGACTCCCTTGGAAATGATGGAAAATCCATTATAACTTATTGTTTAATTTATAGAATTCCAACTTCAAAGGGTTTCGGAGGATGGATTAGGTTAATAGAAAATGCTTGTGGAAAAAAGGAACCGGAATATATAGCTAACCTTTCAGCAATAAATAATTTATATATTTGGCTTTCTTCAAATCCTGTAAATAGAGGTTATGAGAAAACAAAACCGTTCACATTAACTTTGAAATTTGAGAAAGATAAAAAAAATTATAAAATTGAAATCCCCCTTTTAAATTTATCAGGAGAAGAAATTTTTCTTAAAGATTCAAAAAAATTAAAGCTATCCTCGGTTTCAACCCTGAGATTTTCAAATGGAATACTTCCGACCTTTGTTCCTGGAGTGATATTTTTCCCCTTAGATAAAGAAAATCAGGGCGGAAAGAAAATCCAGATGATTGGAGAAATTTTGGATAATTATGCTTCCGGGACTTCAAAAATTTGCCATAAGGTAAATGAAAATTGTGAGTCGGTTGGTGAGTATCTTTGCGATCAATGCAAATTTGGGTGGTTTGAAACTGTCCCGACCAAATGTTCCCTAACTGGCGATAAATTTTGCGGTATCGATAGATGTGGTGAAAAAGGATATCCGGCATGTTTTCGGGGTTATAAATATGGCTTCAAACAAACACCTGTTTCCGGGTGCAATCCGGAGAATAAAGCTGCTTTTTGCCAAAAAGATTTAAATTTAATCTGCGACCAACAGGGTATTTTAATTTGTGATTGAATTTGACCAATTTTGGAGTTTTTCCCCTAGGTAGATGGCCGGAACCATCCTATTTCCCGATTCTAAAATAAGATCGATTCGTTTCTTTTCGTTTATGGACATTTCTTGCTTCCCTAAATGGCAATCCTCTGTTGATGCAAAAAATCGGTGACACGTTTTAAGAGGTGGAAGAATTTCGGACTTATCTGTTACGATTCTTTTTTTCAAGAGATCATAAGTTATATTTACTCTGCTTACGTATTTTCCTTTTCCAGGATTTTGAATAACGGGGATTTGACCGATAAATCCATCTGCAAAAAAGTTGTTGTTAAGAATGATTAAATTAATAAAATTGGGTGGAAGCCTGGAAATTAATTTAAAAAGCTCATCGTTTTTGGGACAAATCAATTGAAAATTTTCAGAATCCTTGAATGACTTTTTTTCCAGGGGGGACTCTGAATAACATCCGGTCTTTAATGAAACCAGTAGGACATTTAAGTGTATATCCTCTTCTTCTTCGATGGCCCCTTTCTCTTTAAGAAGCGAAAAGATTGGATCTTTTACATTAAGGCCTTCAATTAAATTTGAATAGCTGTGGGGTTCAATTACGCTATAAACAGCTATCTTTATTTTTCCTTTTTCAAAAATCATTGATTTTGAAAGGCCCTTCATCTCAAAGGTTTTTCCGGATTTTAAATCCATAAAATTAGAATTAATAAAAGGGAGCTTATTTTCTAAAATTGGGTCTTTCAGGGAATTTAGATCAGAGTCCGTTAATGCGACTCCATCAACCCCAAGCGTAGAATAAAATTCCAAAGTTTTTGTTAGATCCGACGGTTTTGGGCCTAGGATATTTCCACCATCAAGAAATAAAACATTGGGATACTTTTCTCGCGTAATATCTATATAACTAGTAAAAACATCCTTACCCCCTACCTTAATCGTTGGAAGTCCTGGGAAAATTTCTTCCAAACTTTCTAGTTGTCCCAAAAAGCCGTTGGTTGAAAGAATTAAAACTTGTTCTGTGTTTTTTTCCGAATTATTTCTTTCAAAGGAGGGGTCGCTAAAAAATCGTTTTAAGGAATCGTTTCTAAACGAGCAAGAAAAAATAAAAAATATTATAAAAAATTTAAAATTGTTTAACTTTGGAAAGTTTTGAGTAGGCATTTTTTAAACCCTCCAAAACTCTATCATAATCATTAGGGGAAGAACAAAGTCCTAGGCTGATTCTTACTACGCCTCTGCCAACCGATTCATTTACTCCCATTGATTTTAAAATTCTTGAGGTATTTGGGTTATTATCTGAGCAAGCTGAAGAGGTCGAAACAAATATATTTTGTGATTCAAGCTCAATTTGTACGGCCTGTCCGTGGATTCCAGGATAGGAGATATAGGTGGTGTTAGGCAGGCGCTTTGCATCACTTCCCAATATCACTACTTCAGGGAAGGATTCCTTTATCTTATTCTCAAATATTTCTCTTTTATTATTTAGTTCAGAAAAATCCAAGGACATAGAATTTAGCGCAACTGCCAAAGTTTCATAACCTAAATAATTTTGGGTGCCCCCGCGAATTCCTTTTTCTTGGCCTCCTCCAATAATAAGAGGTTTTAAAGTTGCAGGATCTTTGACCAAAATCAAGCCAGTTCCAGTCATGGCACCAACTTTGTGCCCAGAAAGGACAGCATAGTCTATGGGTAGTTGGTTAAAATTAAATTGGGCCTTACCAATATATTGAGTAGTGTCGCAAAAGAATGGGACTTCATATTCTTTGCAGAGATTTCCGATTTCTTCAAAAGGTTGAATAACACCTGTTTCATTATTTGCGGCCATAACGCTAACTAAGGCAACTCGGTTGGTCTTTAGCCAATCTCGAATTGGTTCAGTTGAAGTTACACCGGTTAGTGTGGTCGGAAGAGTTTTTACGACAAACCCTCTTTTTTCATAAAATTTTAAATTATTAAAAACGGCTGAATGCTCGATTCCTGAAGAAATAATGGTATCTTTTCCCTTTTCTTTTGCATCCAACAAAAGGGAGTAAAAAATATTTGAAATTCCTTCGGTTGAGCCTGAATTAAATATCACCTGGTTTGGGTTGGCACCTAATATTTTGGCACAAATTTTCCTGGCCTTTTCCATGGCGAAAAGGGTTTTTTGCCCTAAAAAATGGATGGCATTTGGATTAGCAAATTCAAATCCGTTAAGGCGTTTTATTACGTATTCTCTAACTTCCCTGCAAGGGGGAGCGGACCCATTATAGTCTGCATAAACTGGGTTGGTAGATGCCTCAAAAGAAGGTTCCATGGGTTAAATCCTTAGCATTTTTTCCAGGGCCACCATGGCCCAAAGCTTAGTCTCCCTGTCTACAGATATCACGTTTTTGGGAGTCCCATTTTTAATTCCTCTTAGGCTTGAAAGCAACCACCTAGGTCGAATTCTATACATAGTGGTGCATAAGCATTGGTAAGGAGAAAGGGAGTAAACTTTTTTATCAGTGTAAATAGAGGCCAATCGATTTACAAGATTAATTTCCGTTCCCACTGCGAAGGAGGTTCCAGGTTTAGCAGCTTTAATAGTATCAATTATAAAAGAAGTGGAGCCATTTAAATCAGCGGCCCTAACTGTTTCAAAATTACACTCGGGATGAACGATTACAATCGTTTCAGGGGATTCTTTTTTTATATTATTAATTTGGGAAGCATTAAAGCCCTGATGCACGGAACAAAAGCCGTGCCAAAGAATTATCTTTGCTTTCCTAATCTCATTTGGGGTCAATCCAACTGAGGGGTTATAGGTAACCATGTCCTCCAAGGGTATCCCAAGATCGAAACAGGAATTTCTGCCCAAATGTTGGTCTGGGAAAAAAAGTAATTTTGACCCCTCTTTTAAGGCCCATGAAATTACTTGTTTGGCATTGGAGGAAGTACAAATGGATCCCCCATTTTTCCCCACAAACGCCTTAAGGCTTGCAGTACAATTAATATAGGTGATGGGGATAATTTTTTCATCTGTTGCATTTTGAAGGGCGGACCAACATTTTTCCACATCTGAATGTTCTGCCATATCCGCCATTGAACACCCGGCATTTAGGTCTGGTAAAACTACTTTTTGGTGGTCCCCAGTTAGCATATCTGCGGTCTCGGCCATAAAGTGAACACCACAAAAAATAATAAAAGGCTTTTTAATTGTGGATGCTGCTCTTGCCAATGCTAGGGAGTCTCCTGTGTAGTCTGAAAAACGGATGACATCATCTTGTTGATAATGGTGCCCCAAAATTAAGACCTGTTCTTTAAGCTCTTCTTTTAGCCTGGAAATTTCGGCTATAACCTGATCATCTGAAAGCTCCTTTTCAGATATATCTGGTAAATGAGGGTTTATATTAGAATGTAGGTCTAACATGGATTCCTTATGTTAAATTTGGCATGTGCCTAAGGGAGGAAGGAATAACCTTTCCTTCACCTGTTAGGGGGTACTCATTTAAATGCCATTCTGAAGCCCCACCTTCATGGTTGCTTAGATTTTTAAATCCTCTTGATTCTAGGAATACGGCTGCCGCCATTGATCTTCCACCAGATCTGCAAGTCGTTATTATATTCTCATTTGGATCGGTTAAAAATTTACTATAGTTTTCCTTGAAGGAACTTAGGGGGATGGTTTCCGCACCTTGAATATGTCCTGCCTCAAACTCATCCTTTTCTCTAACATCAATTAAGCGGAATTTTTCTTTTCTTTCAAATCTTGCCTTAAGCTCTTCTGAGTCTAATTCATTGACCATATGTTTCTCCTGTTTTGAGACAGCAATATACTGTTTTGGGCCTGTAATTTCAAGAAGGGTAGCTGACCAAAAGGATTGAGTAGGTACTTGTTTTGACGTCTAGATACAAGTTCTTTAATATTTCAATGTACCCATTTTTCAAGGAGTGATTCATGGAAGTCATCACTATCGCAAACAACAAAGGTGGAGTTGGAAAAACAATGCAATGTTTTCAGCTCGCCTGCCATTTGGCCAACAAAGGGAAAAAAGTTTTGGCCATCGATTTAGATTCCCAGGGAAATTTGAGCTCCACGCTGGGGGTTCAGGTTCAAAGAACCCTTATTCCAGAGTGGCTATTAGGGGATGTGGACATCAATGAAATTATCGTCCAGACTGAGGGGCCAGATAAATTCTACAAAAATCTCCACATAATACCTGCAAGCAGGCATATGGCCAACCTATCAAAATTACTGATCCTTTCGGAAGGGGAAATCAGGAAAAATGCAGGAAGAAAAGAGCGACTACTTAGGAAGAGATTAGAAAAAGTAAAAGATATTTATGATTACGTAATTATCGATACCCCCCCTATGCTAGGCGATGAGCTTATTATGGCCTTGGTGGCATCCAATAGAGTTCTAATACCCACCCAAGCACAGGATTACTCAATAGACGGGCTAGAAGAATTAATGGATACCTTTGAGATAATTAAGGATTCAGAAAATCCTCATCTTAATTTTTCCATAATTCCATCCATGGTAAATACTAGAAGGAAAATAGAGAAACAGAGGTTGGAAGAGCTTTCTCAATCCTTCAACATAACTCCTACAGTACGCAATTTGGTTCAAATGCAGGAATCGATCTCTACAAAAAAACCCATATTTTTATTGGGTAAAAATTCAAGAGGGAGGGAGGACTTTGAAGCCCTTTGGAAATCTCTGGAATTTTAAACAGATAAGATTACATGGACGTTGAGAGAAATTATGGCCAAAGTATTTGCCCCAAGAGTCGCCAAAAAAAAACGAGAAACTTTAACTTTTCAAGATAAACTAAATTTATTTAAGGCCAACGATGAAAGGCTCCTCAAAGGGGCCAAATTAGACGAAATCAATTTGGCAGAAATTGTGGTTAAAGGGCAAGTTAGAACCAAATTTAATGATTCTTCCCTCAGGGAACTTGCAGAAAATATAAAGCAAAACGGCTTAATTCAGCCTCTAGTTTTACACCGAACTGAAACCACTTACACGCTTATCTGTGGGGAAAGAAGATTTAGGGCAATGTCCCTTATAAAAATGAAATCTGCCCCTTGTTTCGTCTTGGAAAATAAGACTCCCGAAGAGTTAATGGCCATCCAATTTTCAGAGAACTCCTCTAGGGAGGAATTGCACTTTATAGACAAAGCAGATGGGATTTTGAACTATCAAAAGGCCACCAAGGCATCCGAGCGAAAAATAGTGTCTGTTTTAGGAATATCTAAAACAGAGGTTCACCGAAGTCTACTTTTAGCAAAATTGCCCCAAAACATTAAAGAGGCAGCAAAAACTCATAACTTGGAAAAATACGTTTTGCTGGAATTTGATGCTTTAGAGGAGGGGTCATTAAAGAAAAGACTGGAGAAGGAAATCTGCACAGGTAGGTTAAAAAAACGATCCGATTTTAGAAGGATTATTACAAGTGGTGGATTATTAGGGGCCAACCCTCGTAAATCCGCCATGTTACCAAAGGGGCTTTCGGCGAATGCCTTTCTAAAGGCTTTAAAATCCAAGTCAAAAAACCTGGAAATTGATGCCCATACAAAGGCCCTTTTAGATAGCTTATTGGAGGAGACCAAAGATATTATAAGTAACTGAAATTAAAGGGGTGTCTAAGGTTTTGACAGAGAATTTGGATTGTATCGCACTTAGTCATGGAAAATGGTATTCTTTGTCAATCCGAAATGCCTTTAAAATAGAATTAATTAGACCCTTTCGGATTAAGGAAGGAACTTTGAAAACGAACATAATGAAGCTTTTAATTGCAGGTATTGCCCTTAAGGCTTCTTTGGCCATTTCCGCCGAACCCTTACCAGCTGTAGAAGGCTCTTCTAGGAGTTGGATTCAAG
>Ga0180061_1000048_pt1 | contig 24705 bp, 23 predicted proteins | sample EasRivT27_16_10D_FD_121769 | JGI IMG/M metagenome (GOLD analysis project Ga0180061, IMG submission 121769) | Soil microbial communities from meander-bound floodplain in the East River, Colorado, USA - East River metaG ERMLIBT27_16_10D | ecosystem: Environmental > Terrestrial > Soil > Floodplain ...
CATCTGATCCTGGGTTTCAAGATCATTGATGGTGAAAACTAAACCATCAATTCCATATTCACCCTCACTCATAAAGGTTTTAGCTCTTTCAATGGCCGCTTCAATTGACTTGAAATCTTTATGTAGTTCAATATCGGGAATTTCAAAACCAAATTCTTTTAGGATTTGATATTTTTCCATTTCCTTTTTTAATTTTTTTCCTTCAGTAATAAAGTCAAAGGCCTGAAAATTAATAAATCTACAAAGTTCCAAATTCTCTTTTCTCCCCATAAGGCCTGCAACAATATTTCTTTGGGAAGTAGGTTTTTCCAAACCCTGGGACACCATTTCCTCAGAAAGGTGAAAGAAATTTTTTTCGGTACAATAAAGCTCGCCTCTTATTTCAAAATTTTTGGAAAAACCCTTGGAGACTTTTTTGGGAATGTTATCGATCCAAAGTATTTTATGAGATATGTCCTCCCCATGAGTTCCATCTCCTCTGGTTTTGGCCAAACTTAATTTATTATTTTCAAAAATTAGGGAGCAGGCTACGCCATCTAACTTAAAAGTACTTACGACATCATGTTTTCCAACCCAGTCTTTTAAGTCATTTTCTTTATATGTTTTATCGAGAGAAAGCATTTTATGATCATGTTTGATCTTTTTATCTGGTAATTCTTGAGAGCCGATAATCTCCAGCACAGAATTAGTAGGGTCTAATTTTCTAAGTTCATCTTCTAGATTATCAAATTCCCTATCAGAAATTTCCGGTGTTCCACGATAATAAAGAATTTTATGGTGTTTAATAAGCTGTTCTAGCTTTTCTACCCTACCCATAATTTGCTCCAAGATTAGAAATAAAGGGAGGCGCCTAACCTAACTGAAGTATCTTTATACACAACATTTTGGCCAGGAACAATATTTTCAAAAGTATTGTTATAGTGCCCCAATGATAGGTCAGCAGAAATTTTGGGATTGAAAAAATAATTTCCAGTTAAAAATAAAGAGTAACCCGGAGCATCGTCTCCTCGATATTTTTCAGTCTCTCCGGAAGCAAAAAACACTTCCCCTTCTAACGATAACCGAAATTTTTCACCGATTGGAATGTTTCCTCTTAACCCCAATATTAAGCCTTGAAATATAGCATCAACAGGTCCTCCCAAATATGGCTCTTCGGGCAGGTAGGAATATATTCCGTAGCCAAAATACAAATCAATCTGAGGCCCAAAAAAACTATCCGAGGTTAAAAAACGATAGCCTCCTTTTAATTTAAAAAAACCTCGCACTTCAAAATCATAGGTAGGATAATTTTCGCTTGTTAACTCACCGACTTTTCCGTCTAATTCCAAAGATGTCCAAAGATTTTCCAAAAACCAAACCTCTCCTTTTAGGTAACCTCCGAACATAACACCATCATATTCATTGTAATAATAATAGGACTGAGTAGTTTGGTCTGCATAACCTAGATCAAGGGCCAGAGAAACAAATCCATATTTAGGGGTTCCTTTTTTTTCCTCGGTTTCTTTTTCTTTAACTGGGCCCAGGTTTTTTAGCCAATCACCTGGCACTATGTTTTGGTCCGACTCTATTAACCCAGAGGAACTTTCTTCTTCAACTTCCTCGATCTTTCCTTTCCCTAAATCATCTGTTTCCCAACCAACGACCTCTTTTGTAAGTGGATGAATATTTTTTCCACGAAAACGAACAATTTTAACCAGGGTATCTTTATCAAAATCTATATTCTCTCCCATATCGGCCTGGAATTTTTTCTGATTTACAGAGGTTATTTGGGCATCAAAGGGTATCCGCTTCGAGTATGTTTCAAGCCACCCAGTAATTGCTTCAGCTACTGCGGAAATATCCTTAGTTTGAAAATCCCTGTTTTCCTGAAGGTAAATATCCTCTCCATTTTCGCCCATTACCCTTAAATTGACATTTACCCCCCCGGCCTGAGGTATAACCCGAATCCTAACCAAAGCACCGGTGTGAGTTTTTTCCGCAACAAGGGAGAGAACCTCTTTTTTTTCCAAATATTCATCCAGTTTGTCCTGATATTTATTTAAGATATTAAAAACATCGGAGTTGAGTTTGTAACGACACCACTTTACGTCCTTTAAATAATTTTCTGTTTGCTCATATACTTGATTGGAAAATTCCAAATCGGAATCCCCAGTAACCGGCAGGATTAAGCACTTTCTTAAATCATGTTTTGCCACCAAACTTGATGAAAATAGAATTAGGCCGGCAATAAAATAATTTTTAAACATAGGTCTCCCCTATTTATTTTATTCTAGAAATTTTAAAATTTCATTTTTAAGTTAAGAGACCGAGCGTTTTATTCTGCCAAAAGGATATTGATAGAAGAATTTATAGGGCATACCATTTTTAAATGGAAATGGAATTTTTTCGCAATAAAAAGACCGCTATTGTATTATCCGGAGGGGTAATTAAGGCTGGGGCCTGGCATTTGGGTGTGGCCCTAGCACTAGAAGAGTTGGGTTTTGTTTTTAAAAGCAATAATACCCAAGGGGAACACCAGTTGGAGATTGGTACTTATGTTGGATCTTCTGCAGGTTCTTTTATCAATGCTTACCTGGCATCCGGAGTTCGTCCTCATCAAGTTGTAGACTCTTTTTTGAAAAAATCTTCAACCTCAAAACCCAGGCCAATATCGTACAAAGATTTATTTACAATCAAAAGACCGTCTATTGGTAAAAGCATTTGGTCAAAATTAGACCCTTTAAGCGATAGTCCGCTTCTTCTTAAAACCTTCATGGCACCTATGCTTAAAATAGGGGGACTTTTTTCCACGGAAGGGTTGGTTAAATACCTAAAGCGTGAGGTCCTTTTGTCCAACTCTTATGATGATTATGCGGCAGATTTATTCACCGTCGCTACTCACTTGGATCATTCAAGAAAATTGATTTTTGGAAAATACAAATACCCTAACCCAAGGCACGACGTTACCTCCGTATATAAAACTGGATATCCCATTGCTGAAACGGTCGGTGCTTCCATGTCGGTTCCTTTTATTTATACCCCCTACCCTCTAAAAAGCCCCGATACTGATATAATAAAATATTATATAGATGGCGAAATCAGGGAGACCCTATCCACTCACATTGCAACGGATAATGGGTGTGAAAACATTATCAGTTCATGGACCCATACCCCGTACCATTACCAAGAAGAGATTGGCTCTTTGGTTAACTATGGTCTACCTATAATCTGTATCCAAGCAATTCACCTAATGATTGAAAAAAAAATAATAGATAGCAGGTCCAGGAAAAAGACCGCCCGGGATGTGATTAGTTCCTTAGATATGGTGCTTAAGGAAAATAAAATCCCCGATCAAAAAAGAAAAAAAATCGTGGAGCTTATGGAGAGAAAATTAAATTATAATCCCAAGGTTAATTTTATCGATATTTTCCCAAAACATGAGGATTATAAAATATTTTTTAAAAATTATTTCTCTTTAGACCCGGAAAAGGCAAAAATAATTGTTACTGCAGGCTATAACCGAACTATGGAAGTTATTCAGAAATTTTCAGGCAATGAATAATCAAAATTGCTCAACCAAATAGGAATTTTGGGAACAGGGGCTAATAAAAAAATCTTTAGTACCGTCCAGATATTTAACAGCACTATTTACAACGCCAGGGAGATTGCCCAATATGAACGCTTTAGTGGTATTTTCAACTACTTCACTGCTAATTAACCCGTCTTTGCCCAAATAATAAATTTCCACATCTATCCCGCTGTCATTGCCTTCTCCATTTGCTTTAAACTCACCAACCGGTTTTGAAAAATTCACTTGAATCAGGCAGGATTCTTGTAATCCCCTTAAATTAAGTTGATTTAAAATTTGGGATCTAAAATTCCTATCCGGAAGCTCCACCTTCAAGTTATTCCATATTCCCATAAATAGGATTTCATTTTGATGGGCCAGTTCAAAATATTTTCTGGTACCGGTCGGAATGGTGGGACGGAAATATTCATAACGGTTTATCCCAACATTTTTTCCAGAAAAATCAGAATTCAATATTTTTAAATCCTTGCCATCAATATTTAGTTCCGTATTTACCTTTCCCAGAATATTTTTTTCATAGAGCTCGACAGATTCCATTTTTCCAGGGACTAGGCCAAGTTGATCAAAATATATCTCACCATCAATGGCATTGATTATTTTTTGCCCGATTTCATTTGAGGTATCTAAAACACGGAGGAGAACATTTCCAGGCGTGACGCCAAAAAAGAAAACATATCTTTCTTTTCCTTCCTCAACCTTTTTGAAATTTTCATCTAAAAAGATTTTTGCTTCATAATCGGCCTCAATATCAACCGATTTTACCGATTCATGAAGGTCGATTAAAATATGTGCTCCTGCGCCCGAGATCTGATTTTTTTCCAGAAAAGTGTCAAAGTACTCTTGACTAATAAGAGGAACCTCTAAAAATTTATCCTTTTTTTCGAGGGAAATATCTAATTTAACCCTTACATAATCACGCTTTAATATGGAACCGCGAATTGTTCCCATGGAAGCATTTATAAATTCTTTAAGCTCGATAGTCCCACTGCCTAAATCGGAGAGGGAGTTGAAACTGTCATAATCAGGGACAAACTCAAAATCAAATATTTTCTCATTTCCCGCTTGATCTATTTTTCCTTCAAAGCCTGAGATGGAAACTTTGGCATTGGTTTGCTCAATTTCCTCTGTTACTTCGGGAGCATCCTCTGAAAAATATGCTGCCATTAATTGGTTTTTATCCAAAATTTTAGGTTCTATTTTTTCGTTTTTTAATTCCCGATTTATTGCTTCTTCCACTCTCCCGGAAACTTTGGTGGTTTGGGCCAATTTAGAAATATCGGATTTAGCATCTTCCTCGGAATCATAATCATAGAAAACCACTTCATCGCTATTTTCTTTTTTTGTCGCTGCTTGTTTGGTTGAGATTATATCGGAGAGATCTAACTTTTCATCATTGGTTTCAAATCCGGGAGGAATATTATCCTCCCCTACTTTTCCAACAAAAATTGATTCTTCCTCGGGTAGGGCTGTCGTTTTTTCAAGACCAATTAATTCCTCCTGGGAAGAAGTTAGTTCATATTCCTCACCAAGGGCCATTAATGGAATCAAAGCAAAAATAAATAATTTTTTTAATTGCATTGGTTCTTAAATTCTCTCAGGAGGAGTGGAGAATTCAAGGAGTGACAACTTTTTCCCAAGAATTTGACTTAATTACTCGGAAATTTTTCCCTTAAAAGTGGTCGCAAGATGGATTCTTAATTTGGCCCTTTCGATTTTTTTAACTAACTCGTCAAATTCATGGGGAGAGAGGGATTTATGTTTCAATTGATCCATTGAGTGCTCTAGTGATTTTTGTGCCCTTTCAAGATCAATATGGGTGACCTCTTCGCCAACGCTGGCCAAGATTACCACCTTATTTTTTAAAACTTTACAATAACCCTCAGATACAAAAAATGTCCTATCTTCTTCATCTTCAGTATCGGAAAACACCGTCAGAGTACCTTTGTCCAATTTGGTAATGATATGGGTGTGGTTGGCCAAAATATTTATTTGGCCATTATAACTAGGCACCAAAAGGGATTCAGCGGAAATATTTTTCGCGAGAACCTTGTTTGGAGTTAAAATATCAACCGAAAAAGGAGCCATCTTTATTATCCCTTAAAGTGTTTTTGCCTTCGCAAAAACCATGTCTAGGTTTCCAACCAAATAGAAGGCCTGTTCAGGAAGATCATCAACTTCGCCGTTTAGAATTGCTCTAAATCCAGCAACGGTGTCTTCAATCTTAACAAACTGCCCTTTCATCCCGGTAAACTGTTCGGCCACCGTAAAAGGTTGAGACAAGAATTTTTGGATTTTTCTCGCTCTAGTTACGACCAACTTATCATTTTCTGAAAGTTCATCCATACCCAAAATAGCGATAATATCTTGTAGTTCTTTATATTTTTGAAGGACTCTTTGTACTTCCCTAGCAACATTATAATGTTCTTCCCCAAGTATATCCGGAGATAAAATTGTCGAAGAAGAGGAAAGCGGATCAACCGCTGGATAAATTCCAAGTTCAGCAATTGGTCTTGAAAGTTCTGTGGTTGCGTCCAAGTGAGCAAAGGTTGTAGCTGGAGCTGGATCGGTATAGTCATCCGCAGGAACGTAAACCGCTTGAACGGAGGTGATCGATCCATCTTTAGTGGAAGTAATTCGCTCTTGAAGAGCTCCCATTTCAGTTCCAAGTGTTGGTTGGTATCCAACCGCAGAAGGAATTCGACCTAAAAGGGCCGAAACTTCTGAACCGGCTTGGGTAAACCTAAAAATATTATCGATAAAGAAAAGCACGTCCTGATTTTCCTCATCTCTAAAATATTCAGCAACGGACAATCCAGTAAGGGCAACTCTTGCTCTAGCTCCTGGTGGTTCGTTCATCTGCACATATATCAGTGAGGTTTTATCAATAACCCCAGATTCTTTCATTTCATGATAAAGATCGTTTCCTTCACGAGTTCGCTCCCCAACTCCCGCAAATACAGAGTATCCGCTGTGGTGAGTGGCGATATTATTGATTAACTCCATAATAAGAACGGTCTTTCCAACTCCGGCCCCACCGAAAAGCCCGATCTTTCCTCCTTTAAGGTAAGGTGCCAAAAGATCAATAACTTTAATTCCAGTAAAAAGTGGTTCTTTTTTAGTTGAAAGGTCTTCAAACTTAGGGGCTTTTCTATGAATTGAATAAGTTTTTTTAGTGGTCACAGGCCCTAGTTCATCAACAGGTTCTCCGATAACATTTAAAATTCTTCCTAGCGTTTCTTTTCCAACAGGAACCTGAATTGGTTTTCCCGTATCCTTAACCTTTAGATCCCTGGAAACTCCTTCAGTTGAATCCATGGCAATACATCTTACGATGTTGTCTCCAAGGTGTTGGGAAACTTCAAGGGTTAGGTTCCATTCTTCTTTGGAAATAAATTTATTAGTTAATTTCAAGGCGTTATAGATATCTGGAAGCTTTCCACCTTTAAATTCAACGTCAATAACCGGGCCTAGAACTTGTTTTACTAATCCAAAATTTGCCTCTGACATAACAATAAGCTCCTTAAGCTTTTAGCGACTCGGCACCAGAAATAACTTCGATTAATTCTGTCGTGATTGCTGCCTGTCTTAATTTATTCATTTTAAGTGTAATTTTTCTAATAATGTCTTTACAGTTTGAAGCGGCATTATCCATAGCGGCCATTCTCGACCCATGCTCGGATGCAGCGGCATCCAGTATTGAAGTAAACATGATATCCACATAGGCCTTAGGGATAAGTTCGTCTAAAATTTCCTTCTGCCCTGGTTCATATTTAAAATCAAAGGGTATAGTTCTCTTCACTTCTTCCTTTTGTTGGATATCAAGAGTCATAGGAAGAAGTTTTTTAAAAGTTGGGGTAAAGCTGATTGCCGATTTAAAGAGATTAAAAGCGATATAAACGGAGCCGATCTCTCCAGTTTCAAATTGAACTGCCAATTCTTTAGCTACAGCATCGATTTCTTTATAGGAAGGATCTCCTTTTTCAAAATGAAAATGCTTTCCTAAATTAATTTCTTTACTGAGAACTTCTTTTGCTTTTTTCCCGATAAAATAAACTTTGAATTTCTTATCGTGGTTTTTAGAGATAAATTTTCTTACTTCCTTTATCATCTGGGAATTATAACCACCACAGAGCCCCTTATCGGAACTTATCACCAATAAAATTGAATTATGGTTTTTGTTATCCTCTTTGAGGTAGCTGTGTGAGTAATCAGAAACGATGGCAGCGGCAGTTTTAATGGCGTTTTCAAGTTCCATTGAGTATGGCCTTGAGTTAACGATCAAATGCTGAGATTTAGCTAGCTTTGCAGCTGAAACTAATTTCATCGCACTTGTGATCTTCAAGGTACTCTTGGTACTTTTTATTTTCTTTTTAAGTTCCTTAACGTTGGCCATTTTCTAATCCCTAAAATTTCTTGGTTTCCATAAAGGCTTTAAGCATTTCCTTAAGCTTTCCTTCGTTAGCATCATTCATCACTTGGGTTTTTTCTAAATCTTTATAAAGATCTGAATGTCTTGATTTCATATGGTCGAGAAGATCTTTTTCCACTTCAGCAATTTTGGCGACAGGAACGCTGTCAAAATATCCCTTGGTGGCAGCATAAATGGAAATAACCTGATCGGTTACAGCAAAAGGCTGATATTGACCTTGCTTTAAAAGTTCAACGAGTCTTTCTCCTCGTTTTAGCTGTCTTTGAGTCGCTTCATCTAGGTCGGATCCGAAAGCGGCAAATGCGGCTAATTCTCGATATTGGGCAAGATCTAGTCTTAGTGTTCCCGCGACCTTTTTCATCATTTTAATCTGAGCGGCACCTCCAACCCGTGAAACAGAAAGACCAACGTTTACCGCAGGTCGAATCCCGGAGTTGAAAAGATCGGACTCAAGATAAATCTGTCCGTCGGTGATTGAAATAACGTTTGTAGGAATATAGGCCGAAACGTCACCTTCTTGCGTTTCAATAACCGGAAGAGCGGTTAGAGAACCTGCTCCATTTTCTTCGTTAAGTTTACAAGCTCTTTCAAGTAATCTTGAGTGAAGATAGAAAACGTCTCCAGGGAAGGCTTCTCTTCCTGGTGGTCTTCGAAGAAGAAGCGACATCTGTCTATAAGCTTGGGCTTGTTTGGTTAAGTCATCAAAAATAATTAGAGCGTGTTGGCCTTTATCTCGGAAATATTCTGCCATCGCTGCTCCGGTATAAGGAGCTAAAAACTGAAGTGGTGCGGATTCAGATGCAGCAGCGGTTACCACGATGGAATATTCCATTGCCCCTGAATCTTGTAGTTTTTGTTGAACTTGTCTTATGGTGGATTCTTTTTGGCCAATTCCAACGTAGATACAAAAACAGTTTTTACCTTTTTGGTTAATTATAGTGTCGATGGCAATAGCGGTTTTTCCCGTTTTCCTATCACCAATGATTAGCTCTCTTTGTCCTCTTCCGATTGGGATCATGGCATCGATGGCCTTGATACCTGTTTGAAGTGGCTCATGAACAGATTTTCTAGGAATAATTCCAGGCGCCTTAACTTCAACCACCCGAAAGGTTTTTGTTTGAATGTCGCCTTTTCCATCAACTGGCTGTCCAAGGGCGTTTACTGTTCTTCCTAGAAGGGCTTCACCCACCGGTACTTCAACGATTTTTTCAGTTCTTTTAACTGTGGAACCTTCTCTGATTTTTGGATCATCCCCCAAAATGGCAACCCCTACGTTATTGGTTTCAAGATTTAAAACCATCCCTTTGGTACCTGTTTCAAATTCAACAAGTTCCCCGGCCATAACGTTTTTAAGACCAAAAATTCTGGCAACACCATCTCCGACAGTTAGGACTGTTCCTACTTCATCAACTTGTAACCTGGTCTCAAAATTGGAAATTCTTTGCTTTATAATACTTGTAATTTCTTCTGGATTCGCTGCCATCTTATTTCCTCTTTATTCTGTTAAAAAAGATTCTTTAAATTTATCTAATTGATTTTCAAGGGAGGCATCCAATTGTAAGTCTTCAACGGTTATCCGATAACCTGCAGTTATCTTGGTTGAAGGAACGAACTCAAGGTCTACTTCCTTATTCAATCTGCCTTTCAAATAACTTGTAATTCTTTTCTTGTGTGTCTCATCGATCTTGGTTCCAGGCCCTTCTATAATTCCCCTTAAAAAACCCTTTTTATCATCGTCTAAAACCACGACGTTTTTAAAAATGGTGGGGAGAAGTCCCATTCTTTTTTCTTGAAGAAGATAAAACAATAAGTCTGTAACCATCGGAGCAACATTAAATTTTTTAGAAATTTCTTTTAAAACGTCTTTTCTTTCTTCCACGGTGAAAACATCTAGGAAAAGTAGCGTCTCCAAATCATTACTTTCATTGATGAGTTTAGAAAACTCAGTCAATTCTTTGGCGATATCCACTTTTTTCTCATCCGCTAATTGAGTAATGGCCTTCGCGTATGTCCAAGATATATTTTGTAAGCTCACCTAAATCCCCTATCTTATAAGGCGGCAACAATTTTGCTTGTTGCCTTGTCCCTTAAGGTAGAATTTGTCCCAAAGGTATCTTTGGTTTTTAAAATAATATTGTTTAAAAGTTCTTCGTTAATTTCTCTAACTTTTCTATTTTTTTCTGATTCGGCTTTTCTTTTTGCATCCTGGGAGGCCCTTTCGATTTGTTTTTTGGTTTCCTCGATAGTTTCTTTTTGGAAATTAACAAATTCCTCTTCCATTTCTTTGTTAAGCTTATCCACCTCTAAGTGGAAATCATCTAATTTACCCTTATATAGGGCGATTTTTTTCTGGGCATCTTCATCTTTTGCTTTGGCGTATTCAAAAAGCTCTTTAATTAGCTCCGAATTCTTGTCAAATCCTTCCTTGATAGGCTTTTTGGCCTTATAAATTATAAAGGAAAAGAAAAGGACGAAGTTAAAAAATGGCCACATCAGCTCACTTACATGGGCCTCATGGTGTACACCACCTTCTGCGGCAAAAAGTGAGCTAGTAAATAAAATATAAATAAGACCTAATCTCATTCATGTTCCTTAAGTAAGTTTTTCCACTAAAAGTTTTGAAAGTTCTCCACTCTTAGAAATAACTGCCTCTCCTTTCCCAGAGAGATCTTTTAACATTGCGGATATTTCATTTTCGTTTTTAGAATTAATTTCTTTTTCGGCCTCTAAATACTTTTGTCTTTGAGATTTCAAAACTTCACTTTTTTTGGCCTTTAAAACCTTTTGGGTTTCCACATAAGCATTATCAAGTTTTTGCTTATACTCATTTTGCATTTGGTTGGCGGTGTTTGATTTAGCGTTCGCTTCATCTTCAAGTTTTGTTGTTTTTTCTTCTCTGGCCATGATCACCGAAAGAAGGGGCTTAAAGAAAATAAAATTAATCAAAAGAAAGAAAATAATGACAATAAAAAAGGTCGGGATAATGGTGCTATCAATATTTAATCTTCCGAGAACATTTAAAATCATATCCATGGAAATCCATACCCCCTAAAAATAAAGGAGAAGACAAAAACCAGTTATAAAGAAATGCACCTTATCAATAATAGTAAGGACAATAATCGTCAAGAATTTCTCGACACTCAAAATAAAAATACTTTAACGCTATGCTTCTTTTGGTGGTGATGATTTTATGGAAAGAATTAAAACTTCTTCTGGAAGGATTTCAAAAAACCTAGAAAAAATAATTTTAAAAAAGAAACTTTGTTTAAAAAAAAGTTTACCCTAATAAATTCATTCTTTTTTTCTGTGTTTATTTCTATTTTGTGCTTATGGAGACATGACGCTCCCTATAAAAATACCAAAGCCCCAATCTCTTAATTCTGTATTCAACAAGTTCCTTGGAAACTCCCCATTTTATTGAAAACTCTTTTAAATCACCTTTTATTTTTACAAACTTCCTAAGGGGTGTCTCCGGAACAAGTGACGCAGAAGCCAGATAATAGGCATCATGTTCTTCGTCAGTCTCGAATGTTCGGCTATATTGAGAGCCAATTTTAACTATTTTGGTAAGCTTATGTCCTGAAAGGATGTGCCAAACTTCCTCGAGGACAGAAACTCTTTGACGCTCTTTTTCATGAATATCATTAAAAACGACCACCCATCTAATTTGGGTAGGATCGAGAGGGACGCTCATCGCCGACCACTGGTTCGAGCATTCATCAATTAAAATTTTTATATGTTTCTCAGAGAAATTAGAAATTTTTGAAATTGGAACCAATTGAATATCAGTAATTTCGAGTTTAAATGGATCCAGAGGATCATTCTCACTCAAATTTAACTGTTTTCGAAAATCTTCAGCCATGTTTTCCATGGATGACTTATGGAAAGGCATAACTATCCCCTTAAGCCCGTTTTTTATTTTTTAAGATGTTCTGCCAATTTTATTAGGGAGCTAACAACTTTACTCTCAATGTTTTTTGTAGCTCTAAAATGGACTTCCGCAACATACTCCAAATGAATTCCAGCTTTTTTGGCATCAGAACCAAGCCAATTTGCCAAACGAGCTTTTGTAGTTTCATCAGGGTCCGTAACACCATTTTCCAAACGGGAAAGTGTAGAAAAACTAACCCCGATATCCTCGGATAATCGCCTTAGGCTTATTCCTATTTCTTCCCTGCGCAGAATCATTAGGTCCACAAGTTTACGGGATTCTTTATCCATGGATTTTCCTCTCATGAAACATGAAACTCTTGCAACATTTAAATTTTATTGGCAAAATAACCTTTAAATACTTTACGAGTGGAAAAGAAATTCGTAAAGGGAACAATTATGTTCCCTTTAAAATTATGGAGGATTTTTTATGGATAATTGTCACCAAGTTAGATGTGTTAAGAAAAATGACCGTTATAACCCTTGGGAACGGATTAAAACCATTGGTGGTTTGAATAGTAATGGGTCAAATTGGAGCTTATCTCAAGAGGAAGCGATCACTGGAATCGAAGATGGAAAGTGGTGTTTTTTTGTTGAAAAGTATGGAACCCAAGTTAAGGTTATTGTAGCTAAAAGTAGATTTGGAAATAAATATCTAAAAACAATAGCGGATGGTGAGGAACCAAACAACCTGCTAAATCTTCCAGAGTGCTATAACTAAAAAACCTCACTTTTCTAGGTGCGGGAAACCTGCACCTAGATTTTTTTGCTAAATGGGAAAAATTTTTTGGTTTACTTTAATGATTCCTTCAAATTTTTCTTTTTTAAAAAATTGGGAACTTAGCTTATTTGCAATTGTTTAAATCGATTTCAAGTTTTTCCGCAGGCCCGGCCCAACCTGGAGGTCGTCTAAAAACTTTTCTTTTAAAAGAAATCTGACAGGGTTTTCCACCGGAGTCCAGGGTAGCAGTAAAATTAATTAGGTCTACCGATCGGACCATCATGCTTGAATTTCGAAGCTCACTTAGAAGGTTTGCAATGTCGGCAAGATCGTTGGTGGATTGGTAAAGTGGGGGAAGTGCGGCAATTCCAAGCGATATGTTAGCAATAAAAATAACTAGAAATAATTTAATTTTCTTTTTCAAATTTTCCTCCTTGAAAAAAACTGGTCCTATAGGACCACCTAATCATTCATCTTGGTAGTACCGTGGAAAATAACCCCTTCTTCAATAATAAGGCTGGGAGTAACAATCGTTCCTTCAAATCTGGCAGGGCGGACAATTTCCACACGAGATGTGGCCTTGATATTTCCTTTAACTGAGCCAGAAATTAAAATAATATTGGCATTGATATCAGCGTTAACCAAAGCGCCTTCAGAGATAATCACAGTATCATTTGAAAAAATGGATCCGTTAACTATGCCTGCGATTCGGGCCATACCTTGAAAGGAAAGGTTTCCTTCAAATTTGGCCCCTTCTTCGATTAGGGCGGACATTTCATTTTCGTGAATTTTACTCATTATCTTACCAGGTATTCGAAAATATTATTTAGCTCACTCTCATTATTAAACTTAATGATCACTTGTCCAGCACCACTTTTGTTTGACGATAAAAGAATATGAAATCCGGTCCTTTGTTCGAGTTTTTGACGGAGTGAATCTAGACGATCATCGATTGTATCTTCTTTATGCTCGGGCTTTTTGGCACGTTTTTCTTTTTTAAGTTGTCGCTCCAACTCCCTTACTGACATTTCCTCTGACACGGCCCTATTAGTTAGACGTAAGATGATATCTCTGTCATCTTCAGCGGCCAAAACCTTGGCGTGACCAAAAGTTAAAACATCTTTTTGCAGTAAATCTAGCACCTCGCGAGGAAGGCGAAGTATTCGCAAAAAGTTGGCGATGGTTGAGCGCTCCTTACCAAGTTTTTTTGCAACTTCTTCTTGGGTTAATTTAAATTCCTCAATTAGATTGTAATAAGCTAATCCTTCTTCAACGCAATTAAGATCTTCTCTTTGAACATTTTCGATAATGGCCATTATCTTTTTTTCTTTATCGGTGGCCCTTTTAAGGATAACGGGAACTTTATCTAAACCGGCCATGGTGGCCGCTCGAAGCCGTCTCTCTCCAGCGATTAATTCAAATCCATTATCATTTTCGCAAACCAAAATCGGAGAAATTATTCCATTTTCTTTAATGGAATTTGAAAGCTCGATAAGTTCATCTTGTTTAAATATTTTTCGCGGCTGATTTGGGTTTGGGGTAATTTGCGAAATTGCCACCATCAATGGACCAGATGGTAATTCTTTTGGCATGGGGGTAACTTCCACTGTTTCCATTTCTTCCAATACAGGAGGTGATGGTGGAGTAGATATCGTCGGCGCTTTTCCAAATAAGGCTGCAGCTCCCCTTCCTAACGCCATTCCCGGTTTTTTATTCATAAATTAAATTCCTTCTGTTGGTTGAGAGTTTTCCAAGTTAACTTCAGGTTTAACTTCTATTGGTTTTTCTTTTGATCTCTCAAGGAGAATTACTTCCTTGGCCAGAGATAAATAAGCTTCAGAGCCTTTTGACTCGATATCATAAAGGATAATTGGTTTTCCAAAACTTGGGCACTCTGAAAGTTTTATGTTTCGAGGGATTACAGAATTAAAAACTTTACCTTCGAAATGGGCCCTTATTTCTTCTGAAACTTGTTTGTGAAGATTATTTCTTGTATCAAAAAGAGTTAGCACGATTCCGGTTAGCTCTAGATCTGGATTTATGGATGAGTTAATCATCTCTACAGTTTTTAAAAGCTGTGCGAGACCTTCCATTGCAAAATATTCTGTTTGCAGTGGAACAATAAACCCATTGGAAGCGGTTAAACTATTTATAGTTAAAAGACCAAGAGATGGTGGGCAATCAATAAGGATGTATTCGTAATCATTTAAAATTGGTTTTAAACATTGTTTTAATTTTACTTCTCTGGCCAGTGTTCCCACTAATTCAATTTCAGCGCCTACTAGATTGGTGTCTGAAGGGCAAATATCTAGGCATGGGAGCTCAGTTTTATAAATCGCTTGAGTGATGGGAATTTCACCGATAATTGCGTGATAAATATTTGAATTTTCAAAGGAACTTTTATCTAGACCCATCCCGACGCTGGCATTTCCTTGGGGGTCTAAATCAATTAGCAGAGTTTTTTTCTCAGCTACTGATAAGCATGCTGCTAAATTTATTGCTGTTGTTGTTTTTCCAACGCCACCTTTCTGGTTAACCAAAGATATGATTTTGGCCATAACGAACCCTCCTTGTTCTAACTTACTGATATTACTAAAAAACTAAAGCATCTGCTTAAGATTGACAAGATTTTTCTGCCTTACTTTTGATAATTTTTTCGGTTTGAAGCCAAGAATAAGTCGACCATCTGTATTAGGTATTTCAATTATTTTTTCTTCGATCAAGTCCCACTCATTTAGGATGGACTCAAAATTTTCTTTTTGATCCAGCTGAGGTCCCTTATAAAAAAATACGGTAATGGGTGCTGTATAGGAAAGCTCGGGTAGAATTTCTGAAATCTTTCCCACCGCTTTAAAGGTTAGGACTGCTTCCTTATCAAAAAGAATTTCTTCAAATCTTTGGTGATAAACTTTGACGTGTTCCATGTGGAACATTTTAGAAATTTCCCCGACGGCCTTAACTTTTTTATTAGTGGAATCAATTCCTATAAATTTGTATTGTGGAAATTTAAAGGCAAGAGGAAGAAGAGGAAAGCCACCTCCAAAACCAATATCCACTAAAAGTTTGGACGTCTCCAATGCTTTAGAAAAAATTTGGCTCTCTTCTAATGGCTTCACTGAATCCAAAACCTGTTTATAATAAAATTCTTCTGGATCTAAAATTCTGGTTAGGTTTAATCCCTTGAACTGGGTATTTATGATTTCCAAATATTTTTTTGCAAATTCTCTCAAGCCAGACTCCCGGCCACAAAAGCGAGGGTTGCGGGTCGAAGTCCATTGATTCTTTGGAGCTGTCCGAAGGTTTCTGGGCGAACTTCTTTAATTCTTATCTTGCACTCATTGGAAATATTGGGAGATTGGCAAATTCGCTCCCAATTAATTGTTTTTTTTCCAAATCTTATAATTCTTTCGTTTTCTTGGTTGGCCCTAAGGATATATCCTTCATATTTTTTAGAAATCGCTACCGCAACAATAACCGATTCCAAATACGTTTGCGAAAGCCTGGATAGCTCATTCTTTAAGGTTCCAACTGGATCTAGTTGGGAGCGCCTCAAAAGAGAACTTAGGTTTATATTTTCTTCAATTGGACCGAAATTTTGCTCTTCAAAATATTTTTTCATCTCAGGATTGGATTTTAGAATTGTTTTGTCACAAAATTTATCCAATTCCTCAAATTCCTGGATATATCTCTCTTGAAAACTATCAATTTCTAAATCTAGGCTTAAAGATTTTCTAAATTTAAACATTCTATTGATAGTATTATCTTCTCTGATAAAAAGTCTGTTCTCTGATCTAGCGGTAAAAAGTCTATAAGGCTCATCTCGCTTGTTGGTGATCAAATCTTCGACCATAACCCCAATATATGATTCATTTCTGTCCAAAATAACTGGATCTTTGCCTAAATACGCACAAGAAGCATTGATTCCGGCGATAATTCCCTGCCCAGCGGCTTCCTCATACCCCGAAGTTCCATTTACTTGGCCTGCAAAATAAAGCCCTGGGATATCTTTATATTCCAAAGTTGCATTTAATTGGGATGTATCCACTACATCGTATTCAACGGCGTATCCATAAACTAGAATTTTGGCGTTTTCTAGGCCTTCAATTGAATTCACAAAATCCATTTGAACATCTTTTGGCAACGAAGAGCTGATTCCGCTGGGATAAATGGTCTGCAGACCAAGCCCTTCCGGCTCAATAAATACATGATGACTATTTCTTTGAGGATATCTGAAGGCCTTATCTTCGATACTGGGACAATACCTAGGTCCGATTCCCTTTATCTGGCCATTGAAAATGGGAGATCTTTCTTTGTTTTTTCGAATAATGCCCAAAGTTTTCTCATTTGTGCGAGCTAAATGGCAGGGGACCTGGGGCATATTTCTAAAAAATGGATCATGAAGGCCATGAAAGTTTCTAGAATGGGGATCTGACTCTTGAATCTCTAGTTTTGAAAAATCTATGGTGTCTTTATCTAACCTTGGAGGAGTTCCAGTTTTAAATCTGGAGGGGGTCAATTGAATCTGGGAGAAAATATCTGTAAGACCTTTGGAGGGCTCACATTTAAACCTACCACCATCTTTTTGTTCCTCACCAGTATGAAGCCTTCCATTTAAAAAGGTTCCGGTGGTAACAACTAATTTTGATGAGGTAAGGGTCTCCCCATTTTGCAGTTCCACATGGAACAATTCACCAATTTTTGAAACTTTCTCTGCTTTATCTAAAATAATAGTTAAGTTTTTTACTTGGTTTAAATATGATTCTGCATTCTTAGAATAGGCTTCTTTGTCGACCTGGACTCTCGTTGATCTTACCGCATGTCCTTTTGATTCATTTAAAGTGCGGTATTGTATAGCAGAAAGATCAGCTAATTTTCCCATTAGGCCGCCAAGTGCATCCACTTCTCTAACAACCTGGCCTTTTCCGACTCCTCCAATCGAGGGATTGCAGGGTGCGGAGGCCAATGGAACATCTTTAAGACTAAGGAGGCCTACTTTTAAACCAAATTGGCTGGAAATTTGTGCGGCTTCAACGCCTGCGTGCCCTCCGCCCATTACCAAAATATCAAATTTTGTCTCCATGGGTTATTTACCTATACAAAAATTTGAGAAAATTCTAGTTAGGACATCTTCTGGTGAAACTATTCCAATCAGATCTGAAACTTTAATCCCTAAGAGATTTAGCTCGTGAGAAAGAATAGCAGCGTCGGTTTCTACTTTTGCAACCTCTTGAAATCCTTTGGTTTTTTCATATATTTCACCAATTACATGGCGGTGTCTTTCAATTAAAATCGGGTTGGATTTGGCGAGATCTTTAAATTTTTCAATTATCTCTTTTTTAATTTGTGGTCCTATAGGACCACCTTCCATACCTGGTCCTATGGGACCACCTTTATCTGGTCCTATAGGACCAAGGTTGGCGGAAATCATTTTTGGATTGCCGGTTATTTCTATCCCATCGGTAGAGAAGCCTTCTTGATCGGCGTGAGTGAACACAACCAAATCCACCGGAATATCCTTTAAAAGGTTAAGGTCTAATTTATCAAAGGGATTAACCACCAAAATTTTGAAAAAGGCATTTTTGATTTGATCCAAGGCCTTTTCAATACCAAATCTCTCAATTTGATCTATGGTTTCCCTTATTCCGGCCGTATCCACTAATTTGAAGTTGGTATTTTCAATAAATAGCGGTTCCGAGACATAATCCCTAGTTGTTCCGGCCATACTTGAAACAATCGATCTATTATTTAAGAGAAGTTGGTTAAAAAGTGAGCTCTTTCCCGCGTTGGTCTGACCAAGCAAAACCACGGTTGGAGTTAAAAGCGAGTTAACATCGGATCTGGTTCTTTCAAAAAGATGATTAACCAGGTTGGAAAATTCGAAAAGGGAATTATTAAATTCCTTTTGAGCATTTTCCTCGCCCATATCTTCTAAAAAATCTATGGAGAGCTCCAGGGAGCTCTTTAACCGTAAAAAAAGGTCAAATAATTCACGGTATTTTTCCGACAGCTCACCTCTTAAGGTGGCCATACCTTCATCAAAGGCCAAAGAAGATTGGGCATTGATTAACAAATCAAGGCCTTCAACCTGAGAAAGTGTCATTTTTTTATTTACCAAGGCGCGATAGGTGAATTCCCCAGGGTAGGCCATCCGAATTTTTTCTTTCTCAACAAAAAAATCCAGGATCCTTCTTAGATTGAGTTGGTTTCCATGAACATCGAGCTCTAAGATATTTTCGCCATTATAACTGTTTGGCGCCTTAAAAAATGTACATACAGCTTCATCTAGAATTTTTCCCTCGGATCCAATTTCTAAAATGGATGCTTTCCGGGGAATTATCTGTGTTACATCTTGGAGAAAATAAGATTTTAAATCTGAAAGATCTGAAAAACCGCAAATCCTAATCTTCCCAATCGCCGAATTGGAAGTCGTTGGAGTGGCGACAGCAATAATTGGTTTTTCATCGTTTAAAAAAATCATCCTGGCGTTGTTCTATAAACCCATAGCTGTTGTAAAATCCCAAACAAGGTGGATACGAAAATATAAAGTACCAATCCTGATGGAAGGTCTTTCATGATGAATCCAAAAATAAGTGGCATAAACATCATGATCTTTTTCTGCATGGGATCCGCTGTGGTTGTGGGAGTATATTTTTGTTGCAGCCACATTGCAGCTGTCATTAAAATTGGCAATACAAAGAATGGATCCTTATGGGACAAATCTGTTATCCAAAATATATAAGGTGCGCCCACCAATTCTATCGCTTCACCTAGCACTTTATAGAAAGCAAAAAACACCGGCATCTGAATTAAAATAGGAAGACACCCACCCAATGGGTTTGCTCCGGCCTTTTTAAAGAGGGCCATGGTCTCTTTTTGCATTCTTTGAGCATCACCTTTGTATTTTTCTTTTATCCGAGTTAGCTCAGGCTGAATCTCCTGCATCTTTTTCATGCTTTTAAAAGATTTATACTGAAGAGGATATGTGATTAATCTAATCAGCAGAGTAAGGAGAACTATGGACCAACCGTAGTTAGGTATCCAGGTATAAAAAAACTGAAGTCCTCTTAAAATAGGTACTGCTAAAATTCCAAATATTCCAAAGTCCACAGCTAGTTGTAAATTATCCCCCATTTTAGCGAGTTCATCGTAATTTTTGACGGCAAATAAAAAATCACCTTTGAAATCAGATGTGGCCTCTGAAAAATCAACCGTCATCACATTGGAATCTTCCACGGCCGAAACCTTGGCCTGTGATTTTTCCGGTAGAATAAATGTGGCCAGATGGAATTTATGATCAATTCCCATCCACTTCATTTTTTCTTCCTCACTAAAAGATTTTTCAACCGCATGTCTGTGGGTCGACTTATCTAGAAAAATAAATTCTCTATATTTATGATTTGGGGCTTCTTCTTTAAAACTTTTAAATATTAACCGGTATCTATAAGGCGTTTGAGATTTTAGGGATAATGAGAGTCTTCCGTTGTCTAATATTTTAGCGGAAACTTTAATTCCAGATCCCTCAGTCTCTCCGGCAATTTCTGATTCCGAGATATTGGAAAAATTAACTTTTAATATCTCCGCCTTTTGGGTCTGCGGATTTATAGCTTGAATGGAAAAAGGAGAATCAACTCCGACAACCTCTTTAAAGGTACTTTTTACGTTTGGTGAGTTGGTATTGTTAATGGAAAGATCATTTGAAAGAGCAAATTCATAACCACCCTTTTTAACGGTGACAGATTGTTTTTCAAATGGAGCGCTTTCAGCTGCTGCTGTTGCTTCAGGAGTTTTTGCCACTTCTTTAGAAACTTCAGAAACTTCAGTGGGTTTTTGTTCAATCGGTTTTGGGGCAAAGAAAAATTGCCACGAAAATAGAATCGCCGCTGAAAGGCCGATGGCCATTACCAACCGTTTTGAATCGTTTTCCATAAATAAAATTCCTTATCTTTTTGGAAGAGGATCCTCTCCACCTTTGTGGAAGGGATGACATTTCAATATTCGAATCCCCGAATACCACATTGCCTTATAAAAAGGAAATATTTGGAAACATCCTAAAGCATAATGTGAACAGCTGGGATTAAACCTGCACCTACTTCCCAGAAAGGGCGAGATTGAAAGCTGGTAGACCCGGATAGGGAAAATAAAAAGATATTTAATCATGATTTTTTGGGAAGCTTAGAAAGTGCCAATAAAAAACTTTTTTTTAATGATTTCTCTGCCTCTTCCTGGGCCTTGGCCTTTTTATAAAGAAAAGGATTTACCACTACCAAAATGTCTAAACCCAGGGATTTATCACCTTTGAGTCTAAAAATTTCCCTTAATATTCTTCTCGTCCTATTTCTTAAAACCGCATTACCTACCTTCGTAGAAATGCTAAATCCGATTCTAGATATAAGACCACCCTTTTGAGTTGGCTTAAAATAAAGTCTCAAGCAGGCATCCGAAATTAGGTCGCTGTTTTTTTTTAGATAATTAAAATCGTTGGCCGACAGGAGGCGATAGTTCTTTCCGAATTCAAAGCCGGCCATGAATAGACTATTTGCTTCCTGTGGAAACGGTTAAGCTCTTTCTACCTTTAGCTCTTCTAGCAGAAAGTACTGATCTTCCACCAGGAGATGCCATTCTTTTTAAAAAGCCATGAATTCTTAATCTTTTTTTCTTTTTTGGCTGCCAAGTTCTTTTCATAAGTTATCCTTATCGCTTCATTTCATTTTGAAAGGATAAGATTTACAGATGCTTTTTAAAAAGGTCAACCTTATAGGGCAAAAATAACGCATTAATTTCAGATTCTTAGACAAGGGCATCCTTGAATTTGGAAAAAGGTCCATGATAAAAATTTGTTACAAAATGAATGAAGAATTTCCATTTGATAAATTTTTTAATATGGCGGAAACGTCTAACCATAACGAAAACAAGGGGTTAGGACATATTCTTGCCAAGAAAGAGGATAAGTTAAACTCTAATGACTCCCTTTTTGACCAAATTCTTGAAAATTTAAAGGTTAAAATAGAAATCCAAAACTATATAACTTACTTTGAAAAAAATTTATCCTTTGATTCTCTGGTTGGAAATCAAGTCTGCTTTAAAGTCCCAACTCCTTTTATTAAAAACACCATTGAAAAAGAATTTATGGTGCCTTTCCAGTCTGCCATTGAAGACACGATGGGTCGTGGTTTTGAAATCGTTTTCAAATTAACCCCTCCGGCCCAATCAGGTGAACAGCCCTCCCTTTTTCAAAATAATCAGAGAATGAACACTGAAAAAAAGAAAAAAACTGCGGGCGATACGAGATTCACTTTAACCATCACTCCTGAGGATCAAAAAAACCAAGTAGATTCGGCCTTTTTAAAACATATGAATCCGCATGATTCAGGTATCGTGATAGATCCTACAAAAACTTTTGATAACTATGTAGTAGGGCCTTCCAATAGTTTGGCCTTTGCTGCCGCAAAAGCTGTCTCTCAAAAACCTGGAAAAGATGGGAAATACTTTTCTCTTTATCTGCATAGTGCTTCAGGACTTGGTAAAACACATCTACTCCATGCCATAGCGAATGGAATAAAAGAAAACTATCCTCACCTAGCAATCAAATTAACTACGGGTCGGGATTTTATGAATTCGTATGTAGAATCCATCAAAAATAATCATGTTAATAATTTTAGAAAAACCTTCACTGAAAAAGTGGACATCATCATTATAGATGATATTCACGAATTAAAAGATAAGACTGGAACCCAAAACGAATTTTTCCATATTTTCAATGAACTTCACAGAAATGGAAAACAACTTATCTTCACCTCCGATAAATCACCCAAAGAAATTGATGGAATGGAGGAGCGAATCAGAACCCGCTTTCAGTGGGGTTTAGTGGTGGATATTTCAAAACCTGATTTTGAAACTCGTTTGGCCATCCTTAAACGAAAGGCCAGAGACCTAGATCTTCATGTTCCAGAGGACGTTATCGTTTTAATGGCCCAAAACACCCAGGGTTCAAGCTCTATTCGGGCCCTGGAAGGAAATCTAATTAAGCTTTCCGCCTATGTGGATATCCATAAAGTGGAATTGGATATGGATATAGTAAAAGAGCAACTTAAAATCCAGGAATCTTCTACCGACCGAACCGTAGGGCTTGAAGAGGTAGCGAATGCTGTGGCCCAATATTTTAAAATTCCATTGGCCGATTTAAAATCAAAATCCAGATCAAAAGAAATCGCCTATGGCCGACATATTGCCATGTATCTTTCCCGAAGAGTTATCCGAGCAACCCAAACTGAGATTGGATTATTTTTCGGTGGCCGAGATCACACATCGGTTATTCATGCCTCACAAAAAATTCATGAACAGCTCGATGTGGACAAAGAACTTCAAAAAATTATCGTGGAAATCGAGAAGTCTATCTAACGCGAAGCGGACTTATACACATTTACTCACAATTGCTCACAATTTTTAAAAAAAATATTGCTTTGAATAAAAAGTTATCCACAAAGAATTGTGTACAACTCACCAAAAACAGCGCAGCAATTGCCTGAAAAGTTATACACAAAGTTGTACACAAAAAATTGTGTACAACTTTTGCCATTTTTTCCCTTTGATATCAGAGCCTTATAGAGTTACACACATTTACTCACAATGAGTTTTTTTATTGTGCACGATTCCTACGTATATTATCTTAAAAGTTTTCCACATTGTGAGTAAAATTGTGGACAACTACCCTGATTTATACGGAGCTCCAATTTTTAAGATCTGCGTTGTGGACAACTCTGTGTGGAGTCTTGTGGAAAACTCTCCAAAATTGTGGATAACCCCTAAATCTCCGAACCTATCGAAAATTTTTTTTCTGGTTACACACAATTGCTCACAATTGATTTTTCTTTTAACTATACGAAATTAAAGCTTTTTTTGGGGTTATCCACTTGTCCACACTATATTAATAATAGTATTTAATTAATATATATAAATATAATAAGAGGCTTCGATTGATTAAATCCTAATTTCTCGATAAAAAATAATATCCATTCTTCAAAGAGGTAATTTATCCATGTTGGCCCAAATCCAATCAGAACTTTTACGAAATGATCTAAATAAGATTTTATCCGTCGTAGATAAGAAAACGCTCGTCCGATATTATCCTATACCCTTCTTTCCGCTAAGGATGGTTGCATCGAATTTTCTGCCACCAATTTGGAAGTATCTGCGAAAGTGGTAACGGAAGCAAAAGTGCAAAGACCTGGGACTTATTGTGTAAATGCCAGAAATATATTTGATATTGTGAGAGAACTTCCAAACTGTGAGATCACTTTTGAAATGAAAGAGGGATCTAATTTTTTAAATTTAACCTGCAATAATATTCATTACTCACTTTTGGTTTATAATTATGAGGATTTTCCACAATTAAATTTTGATAAGGTGGAAAACCAGTTTAAATTAAAGTCAGAAGAACTTTTAGATATAATCAATAAAACATCCCATGCAATATCCCTAGATGAAACAAGAGTTTATTTAAATGGGATATATATGCAGGAAGTGGACAATCGAATAAGAGCGGTGGCCACAGACGGACATCGACTATCTCTTTTAGAAACCAACACAACCACTAAACAGGATTTAAACTCACCTCTGACCTCAGGGATAATTATTCCTAGAAAAGGTGTTTTTGAATTAAAGAAAATAGCCGAGTCCTATCCCCAAAAAGATCTTAAAATATCCGTAGATGAATCTTTTATCTATGTGAACGCCCACGATAAGTACTTTTTATCGATTCGATTAATTTCCAGGGAATATCCAAAATACCAGGCGGTAATTCCATCTAAGACCACATTCTCTTTTTCAACCGATAGAAATTCTTTTGCTGATGCCATTAAGCGAATAAAAATCATGTCCAATGAGAAATCTAATGGCGTTAGAATCAAACTTAAAAATAACGGCATGACCATTTCTGCCAATCACCCTTCTTTTGGAGAAGCAAACGAAGATATTGTAGGGGAATACTCAGGCAGAGAAATGGAAATCGGGTTTAATGCCAGATATTTGCTTGATGCTCTTTCTTCGTTTGATGATGGA